>Ga0190269_10000041_pt1 | contig 51830 bp, 45 predicted proteins | sample Popmic249IS_FD_133749 | JGI IMG/M metagenome (GOLD analysis project Ga0190269, IMG submission 133749) | Populus adjacent soil microbial communities from riparian zone of Blue River, Arizona, USA - 249 IS | ecosystem: Environmental > Terrestrial > Soil > Riparian zone | place: USA: Arizona... | reverse complement strand
TGTCCTCGCCGCTGATGGCTGCGGACGGGGGCACGGCGCCCGTGCGCGAGCCGGCTGCGAGCTGGTGGCCCTGGATCGCCAGCGGGACGGGCGTGGTGATGCTGGCCGGGGGCGGCGCGCTGCTCGGCTTCTACTTGCACGACCGCAGCGAGGTGGTGGATGCGCCCGTCGGCGTGCGCCTGTCGGACATCGAGACGGCGCACGACCGTGCGCCGTGGTTATTGACCGGCGCCATCACGTTGGGCGCGCTGGGAGTCGCGGCGCTGACCTACGGCGGCATCGCAGTGCTCTCGACCCCCGCCACGCGCGAGAGCCGCGAAGTGGCCCTCTTCGTGGGCGCAGGTGCGGTCACGCTGCGCTCGCGGTTCTAGGTGAGGTCGATATGCCCCGGGTCGCGAGCTATCTCGGCTTCTTGTGTTTGGCGTGCGCGGCCTGTGTTCCGTATCCCGAGGGCGCGATCGCTTGCGAAACGCCCGACGACTGTCCACGTCGCTGGGTCTGCGAGCCGAAGCGCGCGGGTGCCCCGCAGCGCTATTGCTACTCGGCATCCCGCTCGGGCACGGCAGCCGAAGCGAACACGCATGTGGAGGATGCGTCCACGCGAGAGGACGCATCGGACGCCTCCGATGCATCGGATGCCTCTCCGGTCATGCCATCGCCCGGCATGACTTCGGATGCCGGCGACTCGGGCCCACCGGCTGACAGCCCGCCCGAGAAACCTCCGAGCGGCGCCGCTGCCACGTTTGCCTTGCTGGAGACCGTGCCGGCTGCGGGGGGCGAGCTCGAAGACGTCCGCGGTCCCATCAGCCTTCGCTTCACGAGCACGCCGGACCTGCGCACGGCCGAAAACGGAGCCATTCACATCACGCGCGATGGGCGTGAGGTGCAGGGCAAGTGGCTTCGCGAGGGTGACGCGCTGCGCTTCACGCCGCAAGCCGCCTGGGTGTTGTCTGCGCGCTACCACGTGGCGATCAGCACAGAGCTGAAGAGCGTCGATGGACACGCGAGCCGAGCCATCGAATACGACTTCACGGTTCGGGCTGGACGTTGGTCTGCGATGCGCGTCGCGGAGCCCGCTGCCGAGAGGTCCCTGTTCTACAGCACGCCCGAGCTGGCGTTGCGCCGGGATGGCACCGGGCTCCTGCTGTGGTCCATGCACGACAGCCCGAAATACACGTTCTCGTACTCCAGCCGTTTGCTTTCGGACCGCAGCTGGACGGCACCTTACGACTACGATGGCTTCGCCACGGGCTTCGGCGTCAACGCCGCAGGACACATCGCAGTAGGAGTCGTGAGCGTGGGCCCCTCCCCCGAACCGAATCGTGTGTTTCGGTTCATGGACGACTGGAAGGCCGAGTCTTACGTTGGGCCCGAGCTCACCGTCGACAACGTGGCGTACAACGTCAGCGGGATGCACGACCTGTGCCTCAACGAGCGAGGCCAGATCTACGCGCTGCTCTCCGCCAGACCTTTGTCGGGCTCGCCCCTGCTCGCCGTTCAGTCCGGCCGATTCTTGGGCACGCTCGACGATCCTCACGTCGTGCGGGGCACCACCGGCTACGATGCGGCCGCCCTCGTGCTATTCGACGACTCACATCTGAACGTGTGGACCATGTCGAACACGGATGGCACACAGTCGGCGATCTGGTCCAGCTGTGGCATCGGTTTCGCTTGTGAGCCGTACCAGGTCTCGCGCTCCGGGGTACAGGTGAGCTCACCCGTGTTGCGCTCGGATCCAGTGGAGCGCTCTGCCATCGCGCTCTGGGTGCAGAGTGAGCAGCCATGGCCGAGCATCTGGGGCGCGCGGCGCGTGCAGGACATGCCGTGGACCGAGTCTGGCAAGATCTCGGATGGACGCGGTGCCGTGTCGAAGCCCGATCTCGCGCTCGATGAGCACGGAGGTGCGATCGCGGTTTGGCTGCAGGCCGACGGCGCGGCCACGCACGTGTTCAGCGCACGCTTCGATCCCACGACCGGCAAGTGGACGAGCCCCGAATCGCTCTCCGGTAGCGCGCAGATCGTCGCGGACAATCCGCGCATCGCGCTGGAGGCGCACGGCAATGCCATCGCGGTGTGGGCCGAAGACAAAGACCCGAGCTCCGTGCAGGTGCGCTGGGCGCGCTACGTCAGCGGCGTGGGCTGGCGTCGCGAGGCGGGTGCGCTCGCTACGCCCGAGCGTACTGAAGATCAGTTCGTGAGTGCGGTCAGGCCTGCGGTGGCTCTGGATTCCGCAGGGCGCGCGATCGCGGCGTGGAACGATCGCGGCGACATCTGGGCCGCGAGCTACGAGTAGCGAGACCGAGCGAGCTCAGGGCTCGAGCTCGCCGTCCTGCCACGTCCAGTCGCCTAGACACCACAAGGTTCGCGGTAGCTCCACCGTCTCGCGATCCGGCACTGCCTGCGTGTGCTGGCGACGGCCGCAGTCCAGACACTTGCGCTCGAGATCTTTCTTCCCATCCCCCTGCGGATCGATGAACGACAGGGTCCACTGGTGAAAGCGACGGCCCGTGAGGACACAACCTCGAGGAGCGATGTTTGTTGAAGGGACGGTGCGAAACGTCATGGCTAGTCCACTCTCAAGTTTCGTAGCATGAGTCACAGTCGAGTGTCGAATGCTTCAACGCTAATAGGTACTTGCGAGCAGGGCACTCTCGGTGGGCGGAGCATGCTCAGCACCACGCAGCCGTCAGCGGCGGTGTGAGAGCACCCGGTGCGAAAGCGAGCCGCACTGGAGCATGGACCCACGTAACTCGGCCGCTGTCGGCTGCAGGACCGTGTGCGACCCGCGAGTCCAGTCGCGCCGGTGTCGGGCGGCCCCGGAGCGCCACCGCGCATACGCCGCGCGCGCCCGGCGAACACACTACAGCTGTAGGCTCCCGAGCCGCGCGCCCTGATGGCATAGTGCGCGCGTGAATCACACCCCGTCCAAGACCCCGGAAGCGCGGCGCGAAGAACAAAGCTGCGAAGCAGAAGGCCGCGCGTCCCGCAGCGAAAAGAGCGCCGCGCATGCAGCGCCGAGCCGACTTCGGCGCGCCGCTCGAAAGCTTCTTCGTGAAGCAGCGTGAGCCGGTGCGCTCGATCGCGAACGCGCTGCGTGTGCTGGTGGAGACAGCCGCCCCGAAAGCAGAGGCTTCGCTCGAGTGGGGCATGCCGTTCCACACGCTTGCGGAGCGGGTCCCGCGACCGCCGCTGTGATCTTCCTCCGGCCGCTTGCGGGCACGGTGCTCACAAGGCGCACGTGAACCTGATCCTCCTCGCCGGTCCACCCGGCACGTTCGACGACCCGCACGGCCTCTTGTCGGGCAGCGTCGTGACCGGTCGACATCTCCAGGTCACGTCGCTCGAGAGCTCGCCGTGCGCCGCTGGCTGCGCGTCCCAGCGGCCGAGCCGCTAAGGGCTGACAGGCTCTCCCGTCTTTCCCGCCTCGCACGCCTCGCACGCTTGCACCCTGTCAGCGCGTGTCTTACACCGTAGTACAGATGTTGTCCCCGCGTGATCTGTCTCGCCTGGCTTCAGGGCTGGGTGGCGTGCCCATCTTGGGCTGCAGTGCAGGCAGCCCGGCTGCAGATGCCGGCCTGCGTTACGGCGACATCATCCTGTCGGGCGACGGTCGGCCGGTGCCATCGTGGTCGGAGCTGCTGGGCGTGTGCAGCGCGGCGGGTGCACCCACGGCGCTGCGCGTGTTGCGCGCGGGCCGCGAGCTCACTTTGCTCATGCGCGCGCCGCTCGGGCGCAGCCCGCGGGGTGTGCTCGGGGATCCCCCGGCGAGCGCGCCCGAGACGCACGCCGAAAGCGGCGACTCCGCACACGTCACGCTCAGCGCGTGAGCCGCGCGCTGCAGCTGTGAGCGACGTAGGCGTGGCCTGCCGCTGTGAGCGGCAAGCGCACCACTCGTCGTCGGCCTCGAACTTCGGTCATCAAGTCCGCCGAGCAGCGTCCGATGGCCTGTTCAGCCTCCCCGGCAACGGGCAGTTCCAGCGGGGAGGGGATCGTGGCCGACAGCTTACATGACGTCGAACCTAGCCGTCCCTGATCAACGTAATACCCAGTCTTTCGTGCGCCTGCGCAGGGCAGAGGGGGCTGCCCTGCCGCCCCAGATCCAGCTGGAACCGAGCGGCTGTGGTGAGCACGACGACGCGACCGGACAGTCTGCCGCCATCAGCGGCGAGGGCGAGCCGGCTGGATCGGAAGAGCCCGACTCAGCCGAGCTGACGCACAGCGCCGGCAACGTCGTACAGTTGTTTGCTGCGCTGCCGCGCGGGCTATCGCACTCGCTGTGGTCGCCGCTCCTGCCGGCGCCCGAGCGCCGACCCCGGCCGCGCGTGCCGAGCTTCGACCCGCTCACCGCGCTGTCGTACATCCCGAATCACGCGAGCCTGCCGGAGGCCGTGCGCGGCCTGTGCTACCGCAAGGGCCAGACGTTCGGCATCGAGCTGGAGCTGGCACCGCGCACCGGGCCGATCCCTGCGGAGGACAGCGCCGAGTGGCGCCGCGTGGCGAACGCCATCGCAACCGCGCTCGCACACGAGCTACCGCACGGCACGTTCGGTGGCGTGTACGCGGAGTACCTCGGCTCGGAGCGCAGCGGCGGCAAGAGCCCCGCGCACTGGAACGTGGAGTACGACGACACGACCGGCTGGGAGGTCACCACGCGCGTGCTCGCGGACGTGGAGGGCTTCTGTGAGGTGGTGCAGGGTTGCCGCGCGCTCGCGAAGGTCGCGCGCGAGCTCGATCTCGTCGCCGACGTCCGGACGGGCACGCACGTGCACTTCGGCTTCACGGCAGGCGTCGCCGTGCTGAAGCAGGCGCTCGGTCTGACGCGTCTGTTCGAGCCCGCGCTCGGCAGCCTCGTCGCGCCGTCGCGCATCGCGCACCTGAAAGACGGTCGCTACGACGTGAGCGCGCCGAACCCGTATTGCCGCCCGGTGTCGACGGTGATCGACGGCCAGGCGCTCGATCGCATCGAGCTGTTCTCCGACGTGTCGCGGCTCACGCGCGGCGAAGACGAGCTGCGTTACGTCACGTTCAACCTGCGTCCGCTCGATCACCAACAGACGGTGGAAGTGCGTTTGCATCACGGCACGCTCGACCCGCAGCAGATCTTGTTGTGGGTCAGCCTGTGGCAGCAGATGTTGTGGGCGGCCGAGCATCCGCGAGAAGTGCTGCCGCACGTGCCCGACCAGCGCGTCCTCGAGCCGACGCGTGATCTGCTGGCGCTGGCGCGCGAGCACCTGCCCTCGATCGATCATCCAGGTCAGCGCGGCTTCCTCAGCAAGCTGCGCGAGCGCCGGAGCCAAGTCGTGGAGCGGCACTGGAAGCGCGCGCCCGAGCTGGCCGGTTGGGTGCAAGCCAGCTCCGCCTGGGGCTGAGGCACTGCTTCTGTCCATAACTCGTGTCGTGCGCGAGTCCATGCGCGCGCGTGCGTGTCACTTCGCTAGGACGAACGCGTAGCAGTGCGCCGCCGCCCCGCGCTGCAGGCGCCGGGGCACTGGTTGGCGTGGCCAACTGCGTATCATTCGCTGCAGGAATGTTCGTGTGCGTTGCGAGAAAGCGCTCCCCGAGCGCAACCCGTGGTATGTCAGCCTGGGGAACAACAACACATGGCGTTACGCGAAATTCGCAATCGCTCACTGTCAGATCAAGTCTTCGAGCAGCTCGTCACCGAGATCATTTCTTCACGCTATCCCGCGGGAGACTCGCTACCGGCTGAACGCGCGCTCGCCACCACCTTGGGAGTCAATCGTCACGTGGTGCGTGAGGCCATACGGCGGCTGGAGCAAATCGGGCTGGTGCGTGTCGCTCAGGGCGGCAGCACGCGCGTGCTCGACTATCGCACGCACGCGGGCCTCGACCTGCTCGGTCTGCTCGCGAATCACGCGCGCGGCGGGGCCGAGTCCTTGCGCTTCTGGCTGTCGATGCTCGAGATGCGCTCCGCCATCGGCTCCGAGCTCGTGCGGCTGTGCGCGCGCCGCGCGGACCGTGCGCTCGGCCGGGAGCTGCTCGAGCTCGCCGAGCAGATGAGCCACGAGAGCAGCGACCTCGCGCTGCACGCGCTCGACGTGCGGTTCTGGGAGCGCGTATCCGAGGGCTCGGGCAGCCTCGTGGGCCGCCTGGCGCTCAACAGTCTGCTGCGCGCGAGCGCTGCGCTCGGTGAGCTGACGCATCAGTGGGCGGCAGAAGAGGTGCGTCACGCGGACTATCGTCGGCCGCTGGCAGCGGCGATCGTCAAGGCGGATGGAGACCTGGCCGAGAAGGTCACGCGCAAGTCGCTGCGAGCGGCAGTCGAGCTGTTCGAGGCCGCGTCCGGCACGCGGCGCCGCAGCCTCGAGCAGCGGAACGCGATGGCCAAGGCGCTGCCACGCCGGCGCGTGCGCAAGCGGGCGAGCGCTGCGGCGGAGTGAGCGGACTCAGAGCGCTCTGCGAAGCCAGCGACGCAACAAGCCTAGACCCAGGTCTGCGAGCGAGGTGAGCCAGTGCAGATCCGGCCCGCTGGGCTTGAAACGCGCGCCGTCGGCGCTGATCTCGAAGACGCCGCACGGGTTGACCATGAAGCCACCTCCGCCGCCGAGACCCACACCACGGCCAGGCTCGCCGTCCTCGGTGCGGGCTCCGGCTCCGCTGCCTGCACCGAAGCCGCCGATCACCCGGGCGACCGGGATCACGACCATGTCTCCCACCTGCACCGGCGCTCCGAACACCTGGTTGACGTGACAGCTGGACGTAATGTGTGAGGCGAGCTGGTCGACTGTGTCGGAAAAGCCTTCGCTCGCGCGGCTGATTTCCTTCGCAGGACTGAGCGTAAGGCCGCTTGGACGCTGTGTCATGTCGCTGGCGTTGTGCAAGGTCCGCGCCGGGCACGCAGCTTGCACCATTTTTAGGGTCACCATGCGGCCGGCTTACAGAGCGCTCGCGATCGGGCTGCTCGTGCTAGCGGCCCTGCTCGCCGTGTCGTACGTGCTGCGCGATCCCCTCGCCACGGCGATCCTGGCGTTCAAGCTCGACCGCGATCCGGACATGCACTGCACGAAGCCCGAGGTGAAGATCTCGGCTGCGTTCGACAACGTCCACATCGGCCCGCTCGAGTGCAGGCGTGAAGTCGGGCCCATGCGCTACTTTGCAGCCAAGAGCGGCATGGACGTGCGCCTGCACCACTTCTCGGCCGAGCGCGTGCAGCTGAGTGCGGCGGAAGTGGACATGCGCGAGCGAGACGTCTCACACGTAGAGATGGGCTCGTTCGGCAGCGAGCTGAGCAAGATCGCGGGCCTCTCGGACTCGCTCATCAAGGGCAACCTGGACTCGCGCGACATGTACTCGAACGACTCACCGCCCGTATCCATCGACACCGTGCGCGTGTCGCGCGCCGGGAAGCTCGAAGCCGTGATGCACGGCTTCGAGAAGTCGACCGACGGGCGCTGGGACCGCACGTTCGCGAAGACGGTCGAGATGCCCGGCGCCGGCGACCTCATGGCCATCCAGGCCTTCGACGTGCGCGTGACCGAGGCGCGCGCGCAGATGTCAGCGGCCGTGTACCTGGGCGGCAAACCCAAGCCCGGCGCCACACCGGACATCCGGCTCAAAGTGAGCGGCGCGCGTCTCGAGTCGGCCGCGCCTCGCTTCGAGATCCGACTCGAGACCTGACACTCACAGTCCGCGCAGGTGGGTCGCTGCCGCCACGCGCTGCAACGCCAACGCGAACGCTGCGTCGCGCAGGCTGCAATCGAAGCGCTTGGCTTCGCCGACCAGATCGTGCCAGGCGCGGCGCATCACCGCGCGCAGCTCGTTGTTCACGCGCAGCTCGTCCCAGCGGAACCGCTGGATGTTCTGCACCCATTCCAGATACGACACGGTCACGCCGCCTGCATTCGCGTAGATGTCGGGCAGCACCACGACGCCCTTCTGCTTGAAGATCGCGTCCGCTTCCGGATCCGTCGGGTGGTTCGCGCCTTCGAGGATCACGCGCGCCCGGACCTCTGCCGCGTTCGACTTGTTTAGCACGTTGCCGAGCGCAGCAGGCACCAGCACGTCGCACGGCTCGAAGAGCAGCGCGTCGGCCGAAAGCTTGTCGCCGCCCTCGAAGCCCGCAACCCCGCGCTTCAGACGCACGTGCGCGTCGAGCGCCGCGAGGTCCAGACCTTCCGGATTGCGTACCGCACCCGTGACGTCCGATACGGCCACGATGCGCGCACCCTGCTCAGCGAGCAAGCGAGCGGCCCACGAGCCGACGTTCCCATAGCCCTGCACCACGCAGCGCTGGCCTGCGAGCGGCTGGCCCAGCTGCTCCAGATAATTCTCGAGCGCGAACACGAGGCCGCGACCGGTCGCCGCTTCGCGCCCGTACGAGCCGCCGAGCTCGATCGGCTTGCCCGTGACCACGCCCGGCTGCCAGCCGTGGAACTTCGCATATTCGTCCGCGATCCAGCCCATCGTCGCCGCGTTCGTGCCCATGTCCGGCGCCGGGATGTCTTTCTCCGGGCCGATCACGTCCTGGATGCCTTCGGTGAACGCGCGCGTCAGGCGCTGCAGCTCGCGGGTCGACAGCTGGCGCGGGTCGCAGTTCACGCCGCCCTTGGCTCCGCCGAACGGCAGGTCGACCACGGCGGTCTTCCAGGTCATGAGCGAAGCCAGCGCGTTGACCTCGTCGGGATCCACCTCGGGGTGATAGCGGATGCCGCCCTTCATCGGTCCGCGCGCGTCGTCGTGCTGCACCCGAAAGCACACGTAGGTCGCGGGCGTGCCGTCGTCCAGCTCGAACGCGCACTCGACCTTCACCTCGCGCTTGGGCGTCCGCAGCCTGCGCGTCATCGCCGCGCTCAGCCCGACGCGCGTCGCTGCACGCTCGAAGTATTGATTCGTCGCTTCAATCGGGGTCACGGAGCCTCCTTTTCAGCACTCACGGCTTAGCAGCCGCGCTCAGCTGCCGCGATACGTGGAATAACCGTACGGACTGAGCAGCAGCGGGACGTGATGGTGTTCGGTGTCTGTACGCACTTCGAACACCACCTCGATCCGCGGGTAGAAGCTGGCGCGTCCGTCGGACGCAAAGTACGCAGCGGTGTGGAATGTCAGCCGGTAGCTGCCGCGCTGCAGGCTGCCCGGCGCGAGCAGATCGCGCACGCGACCATCTGCATCAGTCGTGCCGCGCGCCAGCTCGCGCTCGGTGCCGTCCGGCTCGAGCCTGCTGAGGCCGACGGCCACACCGGCGGCAGGTTTGCCCAGCGAGGTGTCCAACACGTGTGTGGTGATGGGGCTCATGGGGTCAGCCTCTGGATCCGCAGCGCGCTGATTTTGGCCTGCTCGGCGGCGGCGATACGCAGCTCCGTGTCAGGGTCGTTCGGCAGACGTTCGCGCAAGAGAGCGAGCATCTCGGCCGCGCTCTTGCCCGTGGCGCAGACGATGAAGATGTAGCCGAAGCGCGCGAGGTAAGCGTGGTTTTCGTCGCGCAGCGCGTCGAGGGTCGCGGCGTCGGCGTCGCTCACGCCGGCCTGCTCGCTCGACGAAAGCTGCGCAGTCGCGGAGAAGCGCCGCGCGAGCTCCGCCCGGTCTGCGCCGATCTGCGGGTGATGGCTGAATGCTTCCAGAAAGTCCGCGCGCTCCAGCTGTGACCAGACCTCGTCCGCCGCTGCCAGCAGCAACTCCGTGCTCGGGAACGGACGCCGCGACAGCATGCCTTCCACCCAGCGCCGCGCACCGCAGCAACGCGTGAGCGCAGCGCGAGCCGCGTCTTCGTCGAGCGCGTTCAGCAGCGCGGAGGGTGTGGGAGGCTGATTCTGCTGCACGGGGTGAACTGCATCACAGCACATGTGTTGAAGTCGGCGCTACATGTTGACGTGACGGAACCGTGAAGCGACTGAGTCTACGACACACGACCCGGGCGCGGTCGTAGGGTCCGGCGGACTGTGGCCGACCCTCTATCCAAGCCCGAAGCGGGTGCGCTAAGCTCGCCGAGGACCCGCGCGTTCGCGCGTTGTCCGAGCAGTACACATCAACAAACCGAGTCGCAGACTCGTTGCGCGCGGATGGGGTTCGCCGTGCGGGCGTTTCGGCCATAGACACCGCGACATCGCGGCCGGCGCCTGACACGAGACCCCTCCCTTACAAGGTGGAGCAGTGAAGGCACCCAGTAAGACTGACCCAGCACCCGACAGCCAGCAGCAACCCGGACCGGAGTCGGTCCCGGGCGGAAAGGTCCAGCCGCGCCGGCGTTCCGGCACCATGCCTGCCGCCCGTAGCGGCGTGCGCGGCCCGCTGCCGGCGCACCCCAACGTGCTGGTGGTGGGGATCGTCCCGTCGCTGACTTGGTCCGTGACGCGCTCGTTATCGCTCGCTGGGCATCGTCCCGTCGTGCTCGGCTGGCAGCGCGTCTCGCCGATGCAGCTGGTAGCGGACTGCAGCTACATCCACTGGCGCAACGTGCGCTGGATCGATGGCGAGCTCGATGCCGCGTTGATCGAGCAGATCGAGACGACGTGCCGCGAGCGCTCGATCGACATCGTGCTGCCGGTGGACTACCCGACGATCATGTTGCTCGCCGATCACGGCGCCAGCATCAAGGCCGCGCGCGTGGCCGCGGTGCCGGACGCCAAGCTGATGCGCACGCTGCACGACAAGTACAAGTTCTCCGGGATCTTGTCCCGTCTCGGGCTGCCGCAGCCGCAGACGGAGATCGCCGAAGACGCCGCGGCGCTGGCCGCGACGCAGCTGCCATTCCCGATCATCACGAAGCCCGTGGATCGCTGGGCCTCGGTTGGTTTCCAGATCCATCACACGCGCGAGGAGCTGCAGCAGCGCATCGTCGGGAAGCAGCTCGGCGCGGACTTCCCGCTGCTCGTGCAGGACTTCATCCCAGGGCAAGACGTCGGCTTCGCGTTCGTGGCGCGGCACGGTCAGCTGATCGCGCACGCGGCGTTCGAGCAGCCATCGCGCGGCGTGCGCCGCTACTTCGATGCGCCGCGCTTGCGCGAGTACGTGAGCTTGCTGCTGCGCGAGACGGGCTATCACGGCGTCGGCGAGATCGACACGCGCTATGACCCGAAGAGCGATGAATACCGCATGCTCGAGGTCAACCCGCGCTTCTGGGCGTCGATGCTGTACGCGACGCGCGCGGGCATGAACTTTCCGGATCTGCTCATGCATCTCGAAGAGCTGAGCCCCGAGACGGGCTTCACCGCGCGCATCGAGCCGGTGCGGCTGTCGAGCTTCGAGCTCGGTATGTCGCGGAGCGTGCTCTTGGCGGAGGAAGCCATGAACACCGTGCTCAAATTCATCGAGCGTAGGTAGGCGGAAAACGAATACGGCGTGGCACGCCGCCGTATGACGCAGTACCTTGCCGTGTGCTAGAGGTGCTGCGTGAGCGAGTTTTTCGATGTGATCATCGTGGGCGCGGGTCTTTCAGGGATCAGCGCCGCCTATCACCTCCAGACGCGCTGTCCCGGAAAGCGGTTCACCGTGCTGGAGGCTCGCGGCTCCATCGGTGGCACCTGGGATCTGTTTCGGTATCCGGGTGTCCGTTCCGACTCGGACATGTTCACCCTCGGCTATCGCTGGAAACCCTGGCGAGACGCGAAGGCGATCGCAGAAGGGTCCTCGATCCTGTCCTACGTGCGCGAGGCCGCGCGCGAGAGCGGGGTCGAGCGCAGGATTCGCTTCAACCAGCGCGTGGTGCGCGCCAGCTGGTCGAGCGAGCGCGCGCGCTGGTCGCTCGAGGTGCAGGGCGAAGACGGCGAGACGCTGCGTTACAGCTGCAACTTCCTGTACATGTGCACGGGGTACTACCGCTATTCGCAGGGCTACGATCCGCATCTGCCCGGTCAGGAGAGCTTTCAGGGGCGCTTCGTGCATCCGCAGCACTGGCCCACGGAGCTGGATTACACGGGTAAGCGCATGGTCGTGATCGGCAGCGGCGCGACCGCCATGACCCTGGTGCCGGAGCTCGCGAAGCGCGCGGAGCACGTCACGATGCTGCAGCGCTCGCCCACGTACGTGGTGTCCGCGCCCGCGCGCGATCCGCTGACGGAGCTGCTGCGGAAGCGCTTGTCGCCCACGGCGGCGTACGGCGTCGCGCGCTGGAAGAGCGTGGTGATCGGGGCGGCGTTCTTTCACCTGGCGCGGCGCGCGCCACGCTTCGCGAAGTCCGCCGTGCTGCGCGGCGTGCGTGAGGGGCTCGGCCCGGATTACGACGTCGATCGCCACTTCACGCCGAGCTACGGCGTGTGGGAGCAGCGCGTGTGCCTGATCCCGGACGGCGATCTGTTCGAGGCGCTGAACGGCGGGCGGGCGGAGGTCGTGACCGACCACATCGAACGCATCACCGAGACCGGCATCGTGCTCAAGTCGGGGCGCGAGCTGCCGGCGGACATCATCGTCAAGGCGACGGGCCTCGAGCTGGAAGTAGCCGGCGCGTGCGAGCTCACGGTCGACGGTCGGCGCTTCGAGTTCAGCGAGTCCGTGAACTACAAGGGCTGCATGTTCACGGGGCTGCCGAACTTCGTCTACACGTTCGGCTACACCAACGCGTCCTGGACGTTGAAGGCCGATCTGGTCGCAGAGTTCGTGTGCCGGCTCCTGAATGCGATGCGCGCGAAGGGCGCCGATCGCTGCGTTCCCCGCGATCCCGATCCGCAGATGCCCATGGTGCCGTGGGTGGACTTCAGCAGCGGCTACGTGCAGCGCGCGCTGACGCGCTTCCCGAAGCAAGGCGCAGAGCGGCCGTACAGGCTGTACCAGAACTACCTGTTGGACCTGCTGCTGATGCGCTACGGGCGCATCGAGGATGGCGTGCTGCAGCTGAGCGCGGCGTCCCAGGCCGAGGCGCAGGCTCCGGCGGATGAACGCTCGCGGTCGAGTGCGCAGAACGAGCGCCGGCGCGCTCGCGTGGGTTGAGGCTCATGGCCGATCAGAAACCATCGCCTCACCTGCGGCGCGCGAAGCTCGCGAAGCGCGCGCAGCTCGTGCTCGGGTTGATCACGGCCGGAGCGATCGCGTATCGGCTCGTGGCCGTGCTGCTCGGCAAGAGTCCGCTTTTGCCTTGAGCCCGGTGCTGCCCGCCTGCGTCATTTTGTCATCTTGCGTTGGACGCGCTGGAGCGCAACGGTGAGACCCGGCTGTATGCGTGCGGCACGCGTCGCGCGTGGCAAGGAGCTCTCGAGTGCGGTTTCCATCTCGGCCACTACGTGTCTTGCCGGTGCTGCTCGCTGCGGTCGTCTGGTCGGCTTGTGAGGATGCAGATGACGACCCTGGAGCCGCGGCGGGCGCGGGCGGGGCTCGAGCTGGGGCCGGGGCTGTGGCCGGTGGCAAGGCCTCGAGCACGGGCGGCAAGGGCGGCTCGAGCGCCGGCGCGGGGAAGGGCGGGGCGGGGCCGGGTTCCGACGAGCGCGAGGTCAGCATCCGCTTTCGCGGCAAGGTGCTCGAGCGGGAGCTGGCTTGTGATGCGCGCTTCCCCGGCGTCGGTACGAAGAGCACGGAGGTCCAGCCCGTGGATTTCCGCTTCTTCGTGCAGGATCTCAGCTTGATCGACGCCGAGGGCAACAAGGTGCCCGTGCGTGTGAACGAGCGCGCGCCGTGGCAGACGCCCGAGGTCGCGTTGATCGATTTGACGGATACCTCTGGCACTTGCGTGGGCACGCCGGAGACGAACGCTGAAATCATCGGCCGCGTGCCGAACGGACAGTACACCGGCGTCGCGTTTCGCAACGGCGTTCCGGAGAAGCTCAATCACGAGGACCCGGTGCTGCATCCGCCGCCCTTGCAAGTGACCGACCTTGCATGGAGCTGGCTCACGGGCTTTCGCTTCCTCGTCGCGGAGCTGCACGAGAGCGAGCCCGCCGCGAGCGCCGATGCCGACGCGGGCACGACGGGCGGCGTGGGCCTCCTGCACATCGGATCGACCGCGTGCAAGGCGAACATGGGTTGCTCGCATGGCAATCGCAACAACGTGGAGCTGAAGGACTTCGACCCGGACCGCGACGTGATCGTGGCGGATCTCGGCGCGCTGTTCACGACCAGCGACCTCACGCAGGACGTGCAGTGCCACGCTTCGTCCGACGCTTGCGCGCCGCTCTTCGAGCGCGCGGGCATCGACTGGAAGACCGGTGATGGCCTGTCGAAGCAGAGCTTGTACCGCGTGGAGCCCGCGCCGTGATGAAGCGTGCCCGAACGCTCCTCTCGCTCTGCGCAGCGCTGTCTTCCGCTTGCAATGACGAGCCGGAGGAGCGGATGCAGGAGTCCGATGCCGCGCAGCCGGCAGCTGACGGCGGCGGCGTTGCCGCCGATGGCGGCGCATCGGACGCGCTCGTGCCACCGGAGGGCTCGGTGATCGGCGACTTTCGCTGGAACCTCCCCGCGGGCTTCCCGCTGCCGGTGGTGCCGCGCGACAATCCGATGAGCGTGCCGAAGGTCGCGCTCGGAAGGCGGCTCTTCTACGACACACGGCTTTCTGGAAACGGGACGCAGTCCTGCGCCAGCTGTCACCAGCAGCGCCTGGCGTTCACGGACGGCCGCGCGACGGGGCTCGGCTCCACGGGGGAGGCGCACCCGCGCGGACCGATGAGCATCGTCAACGTGGCGTATTCGACGTCGCTCACCTGGGGAAACCCGCTGTTCGCCATCGGCACGTTGCCGGAGCCGCTGGAGCGTCAGTCGCTCATGCCGTTGTTCGGCGACGCGCCCGTCGAGCTGGGGCTGTCGGATCAGACGCAGATCGAGGAGCGGCTGCGCGCGATCGAGGAGTACCAGACCTGGTTCACAGAAGCGTTCCCCGACGAGGCCGAGCCCATCACGACGCAGAACCTCACGCGCGCGCTCGCGGCGTTCGAGCGCACGCTGATCTCGGGGCGCTCGCCGTTCGATCGCTACCGCACGCAGCGCGATGAATCGGCGCTCAGCGAGTCTGCCAAGCGCGGCTACGAGCTCTTCAACAGCGAAGAGCTGGAGTGCTTCCACTGTCACGAGGGCTTCAACATGAGCGACCACGTGCATTGGGAAGGCAAGCCCACGGTCGAGGCGCACTACCACAACACCGGGTTGTACAACCTGGATGGCAAGGGCGCGTACCCTGCACCCAACACCGGTGTGTACGACGTCACGATGGACCCGAAGGACATGGGCATGTTCAAGGCGCCCAGCCTGCGGAACATCGCCGTGACGGCGCCATACATGCACGACGGCAGCGTGGCGACGTTGTCCGAGGTGCTCGATCACTACGCCGCGGGCGGCCGCACCATCAAGAGCGGGCCAAACGCAGGCGCGGGCAAGAACAACCCCATGAAGGACAAGTTGCTGCGCGGCTTCAAGCTGAGCGACGAGCAGCGCGCGGACGTCATCGCGTTCCTCGAGAGCCTGACTGACGAGACCTTCCTGACCGATCCCGAGCTCTCGGACCCTTGGCAATAGAAATAGCAGTGAGCCGACTCGCTGAACGAGCCGGCTCACGCACGCTGACGCGGGCGCTCAGCGCTCCTCGATCGGCCGCTGGCCGAGCGGCAGAAGGCGCGTGAAGAAGCTGCGATAGCGCTGCAGGCACACGCGTAGATCTTCGGTCGAGACGCTCTGGCCTTCCGACCACTGGTGCTCCAGCTGGCTGCGCTCGTTGGTGAAGGTCTCGATGATGCGCTGCATCAGATCGCTGACCAGCTGATGCGCTTGCGCGACGGACTCGCGCGGGTCATCCACGAACTCGGCCTGGATGCGCTGCCAGCGCTCCCCGGCCTGACTGCTCTCGTGGTCTTGCAGGTAGGAGCCGTCGGAACGGCCGCGCAGGTCGCGCGGATCGTCCGCCGCCGTGACGTTGATGTCGGAGGTGCGCTGGATGCGCTCGGTCCGTTCGGGGCGCTCGTCGCCGCCGTAAGCCGTGTCTTGATCTTTCCCGTCGCTGACGGGCGTGATGAGCGTGTTCATGCGCGTGCCTCCTGCAACCGGTGCTCTCGTTCGGGCGATTGGGGTTGGAGTAGATCTGCGAACAGCGCGCGGTAGTGCACCACGGCCTGACGCAAGTCTTCGGTGTCGGCCTCGCCCTCGCGGCTCTCCTGAGCCAGCGAGCGCGCGGCGCGGTAATGCTCCACGACGCTGGCGTGCTCTACGGCGAGATCCACGTCGCGGCGCTCGACGCTTTCCTTCGAGTAGCCGCGCGCGAGCATGACCTGCTGGATCAGATCGTCTGCGGCCTGGACGGCGCCCACGGGGTCATCCACGAAGCGCGTCTGCACGCCTTCCCAGTCGTGGGAAAAGCGCGCGCGGTCGTCTTCCGACAGTGGGTGCAGGCGGTGGCTGTGCACGCGTTTTTCGCGCTGGAGCAGCTCCTGCTCAGCGCGCGCGACATTGCCGCCGTGTTGGGTGACTGCGCGGTCGTACTCGGGACCGAAGCGACGCTTCAGCTCGAGATGGCGCCGTTTCCCCGAGCGCGAGGAGACGACGGCAACGACTCCGACGATGATTAGTGCCAATACCGTCAGTAGGACGATCCACTGTGTTGTGTCGAGCATGGTCAAGCTCCTTGAACTGACGTGCTCTTACGCAACACACATACCAGCGGATTTTGGGGCGGAATTCGGAGCGCTGGAAGCTTGGCGAGCGGTTGCGCCACGCCCATTGTGCCTCGTTGGCGCCCTTAAACGCGTAACCGTAACCGGAGATCGGTTACGGTTACGGTTACGTGGGTTGGGGCGTGACTGTTTAGGCCTCTACAATCGCCGACGCGCACCACCGAATAGCGACGCGATGAACGTAATCACCGCGAGCACCAAGAAGCCATAGAAGAAAAGCTTGGCGATCTCGGTCGCGGTCGATGCGACCCCGCCGTAGCCGAAGAACGCGGCGAGCAGTGCCACGAGCAAGAAACCTAGTGCGTAGCGAATCATGGGAAGCTCCTGTGAGTCGTACTTACGTCAGCACTGCATGGCTCGTGCCGGCGCAGGGACGCGTGACGGGGCAAAGCAGCCCGGGTACGTGTGGCGAATGTGTCCCGCCGCGCCTGTTTGTCGCGCACGCGCCTATCCAATGGCCTGACTAGGCGCGCTGCGCCGTCTGCGAGGTCAATCCGGGCGGGGCGCGCGCGACCTCTTCGCCTCGTTGAGGCGCAGCCCGTCCGTGTCGTTGCCGCTGCACGGCGCTCACGTCGGCCCGAATGTTGCTGTTGACAAGTGGCGTGAGGACATCATGGTCGGGAGCTTTCCATATAGTCAGCTCGCCTTCACAGGTGAGGCACAACGCAGCCATTGGCTGCTAGTTCGCGTGGCATTGAAGCTGATTGCTGCAGCCGCGCTCAGCTGCAGCATGGGTTGCGCCGCTGCCAGCGGCAGCGTGGAGGATACACAAGCAGACGCAACCGAGGCTGACCCGGTCGCAGCAGCCGAGCCGAGCCGCTCCGCCCTGCGCGACGGCGCGTACGCCACGCCACAGACCTTCGGAGGCTTCTGCGAAGAGGGCCTCGGCGTCTACCTCAGCGCGGCAGGAGACACAGCCGAGCTCACGCTGTACGTGGTGTGGCCTGCCAAGAGCGCCACGTTCCACCGCCCTGCGCTGTACCTGACGACGCAGGAGGGCGACCACTCCAAGACCGAAGTGGCAGAATTCGACGACGTCACGTTGCAGGCAGGCGAGTCGCGCTACTTCCGTAGACAGGCCGACGGGAAGCTGATGGAAGTCTTCGCAGACTTCGCCGAGTGAGCTGCGTGCGAGTGCCACGCCATCGCTACAAGGCTGTCGCGTTCGCCGCGCGCCTGCCATCGATCGCGCTGAGCGGGGTGCGTGTGCTCATGCGGGCACAACCGCGACTGGGAGGGCGCCGTGCTCAGGGTCGCGGCTGCAGCGCTGGTCGCGACGGTGTGGATCGTCAGCGTCTGTCGAGGCGGTCATCCCGCGCGCGAGGCGTCGCACGTGGTGGCGCGCGTATTGGGTGAGCCCTGTCTGCCGCGCACAGCTGCAGGCGAGCTTGCGCCAGCGTGTTGCGGGGCGGTAGTGGGAAAACTAGCGGAAGATCTGAAACGTATCCGGGAATTCAGTGTCGATGGGCATGCCCTGGCTGAAGAGACTTTTCAGCATCGCGCAGCGCTCCGGCTCGGCGGCTTCGTCGCAGGGCGTCACCTCGGCGCTCAGCTCCGCGACGCTCACGCGGTCGCTGTGCAGGGCAGGGCGAAGGGCCTGGGAGACGAACGCTCCCGTGAAGCTCGTGCGATCGTCTGCGACCTCGGCGGCGTGACAGAAGGCGCACGTGGTTCGGCCTTCCTGGTACAGGATGCGCTCGAAAGGTGCGTCGCGCTGTAGCGTGTCGCGGACCGGGAACTCGAGCTCGGCTTTGAGCGTGCGCAGCTCGGTCCGAACTTCGCCGAGCTCCAGGAGCGCGCTGCCCATGCCCGCTGGCACGACCGACAACACCAGGCCGTCGCTGAAGATGAAGATGCGCGGGCTGCGCCTACCGACGGCAGGCTGCGCGCTGATGGTGCTGCGCGTCGCGTGCATCTTCAGCGGCCGCTGCAGCGTTTCCAGTACGCACGCCAAGCTGACGGGCTTTGGCAGCGCGTTCACCAGATCCACGACGTCTTGCACGCTGTGTGGCGTCGCAGTGGTGCCGGTCGGCGCCGCACAGCGGCTCAGCTCCCTCGCCGGCTCGCCGGCATGCGCAGGTTGAAGCGCTGGCTCGTCCTCGGCGCTGCTGCACGCCGCGAGCGCACACGCGGCGAGCGAAAGCCACAGCTGCGTGAGCGCGCGCCGTTTGCCGGCTCCGCGCGCCGCGGCGCTACGCTTGCGTGACAATGACCGCGCGTGCGCGCTCCTGGGGACCTGAACAGCCGGCATCCGCATCGTCGCTGGGCACGGAGCATGGGGCATGCCACGCACGCTCGCAATGCGGCGCGGCCCGATCCGAGCGCACGAGCGCACATGGCACCCGAGTCGCCTACGTCAGCTCGCCTCGGGGCGCGCGCGCGCCTGTTCCAGCACGGCCAAGAGCTGCTCGAGAACCACGGGCTTCACCAGATGGCGGTCGAAGCCGGCCTCGCGCGAGGTCTCGAGGTCGGACGCACGACCGTAGCCGGTGAGCGCGATCAGCACCGTCTTGGCGATGCTCGGCGTCTTGCGCACGCGCCGCGCGACCTCGAAGCCATCCATCTCCGGCAAACCCACGTCCAGGAGCGCGATGTCCGGGCGCTCCCGCTCGATGAGCTCCAGCGCGCCGGGGCCGCTGTCAGCGGCGTGGCAATCGTAGCCCGCGCGCTTCAGGAACTCGCACAGGAGCTCGCGGCTATCCTCGCTGTCCTCGACCACGACGATCTTCTTGCCACGTGTGAAGCGCGGTGAGCTCTCGCCGCCGCGCTGCTCGGTCTCGGCCGGCGCAGCTGTGAGCGGCAGGCGCACTTGGAACGAGCTGCCCTTGCCCTCGCCGTCGCTACAGGCACAGATGGTCCCGCCGTGCAGCTGCACGAGCGAGCGCGCAAGGGTCAAGCCCACGCCGAGACCGCCCGCGGATCGATCCAGCGTGCGGTTCGACTGCACGAACAGCTCGAACACCGACTCGAGCATGTCCGGTGCGATGCCCGCCCCGCTGTCGCGCACCTCGATCAGCGCGTGCTCGCCATCGCGCTTGACCGTGAGCTCCACCGCGCCGCCGGGCTGCGTGTATTTGGCCGCGTTGCTCAGCAGGTTGGCGTGGATCTGCTGCAGGCGCGTGGCGTCGCCCCACACGTACAGCGGCTCGTCCGGGATGCTGCAGCTGAAGCGCAGGTTCCGCTCCGCGAGTGGTCCGCGCAGCGCGTCCACGGCCTGGTTGATCACGTCGCGCAGATCCACGTTCTCACGGCGCAGCTCGATCTTGTTCTGCGTCACGCGGCTGGCTTCGAGCAGATCGTCCAAGAGATGCGCCATCTGGCGCGACTGACGCGTCAGCACGTCCAGCAGCTTGTCGTGCATCGCGGGCGTGTCGGCGCCGCTCTTCAAGAGATTCGTCGCAGTCACCATCGCTCCCAGGGGGTTACGCAGCTCGTGAGAAAGCATGGCCAGGAACTGATCGCGCCGGCGCACGGCTTCCTGGATCTTCTCCTCGGCCAGCTTCTGCTCGGTCACACTTCGCATGATCGCGATCACGCCCACGATCTCGTCGCCCTTTCCACGCAGCGGTAGCCGGGTCACCAGATCCCACTCGCGCTCGGCGCGCTGCTCCAGCTTGTAATGCTCGACCTCGCCCGTCCGCAGCACGGCCTCGTCTGCGGCGTGCATGGCCAGCGCCAGCTCGCGCTGCGGCACCTCGAACGGCACCTTGCCGATCAGCTCGCGCGGATCCGATACGCCCAGCCGCTCCGCAAAGGCGTGGTTGGCGCGGATGAAGCGACCCGACTTGTCCTTGAAGTAGATCGCATCCGGCACCATGGCCAGCAAGCTGTTCAGCAGATAACGCTCGTGGAACAGCGCGTCCTCGGCCGCCTTCATGCCGGTCATGTCGAGCAAGGTCAGCACGACGCCGTCCACCATGCCCTTGCTGCGATAGGGCAAGATGCGAAGGAAGTACGCCCGGCCCTCGGGCCCACGCAGCTCGCGCTCGATGGGCTCTGCGCTTTCGCGCACCTGCTTCAGGTCGCGCAGTAGCTCGGGGTGCTCCAGCTTGTGCCCGAAGGTCTCGATCGAGCGCCCCACGTCGTGCGCGACGAGGTTGAACGTCTGGGCGATCTGCGGCGTGAAGCGCCGGATACGCAGCTGACGGTCCAGGAAGATCGTGCCCACGTCCGTGCTGGACAGCAGGTTGTCCATGTCGTTCGTGAGCTCCGTCAGCTCACCGATCTTGCGCTGATACTCGCTATTGACCGTGTACAGCTCTTCGTTGACGCTCTGCAGCTCTTCGTTCGTGCTCTGCAGCTCCTCGTTGCTCGCTTGCAGCTCTTCGTTACTGGCCTGCAGCTCTTCGTTGCTGGTCTCGAGCTCCTCGATCGCGGCTTGCAGGTTCTCCTTGGTGTGGCTCAGCTCAGCCTCGAGCGTGCTCAGCTGCTCGCGCGAGATCTGGTCCAGGTCGAACTCCTGACTGTCGCGCAGCTCCGCCGCTCGCAGCGACGTGCCGTCCTGCTGCGGCTCGCACGTCACCAGCACGTGGCGCGGTCCGCCGCGCGGGCTCTGCACGCGCCGCAGGGTCAGCCGGTGCAAGCGATCTTCGCCGTCCACCTGCATGCGCACGCCGTTGAAGACGATCGGACCTCCCTCGGACAACGCGCGCTTGAGGCCCGGTGCCAGGACCATCTTCAGCTGCGGATCGAGCAGCTCCAGGATGTCGAGGCCCTGGCGCCCGTCGCGCATATGCAGCCACCGGCTGCCACCGTTCCAGGTGTGGATCAGCTCGCCGCGCTCGTTCACGAGCAGGCTTGGAGGCATCACCTGATCGAGCATCGCGTCGTACGTGCCGAGCAGCTGCCCGAGGGTGTAGCGCCCTCCGCCATCGAGCGGCACGAGCGACGTCTTGGGCTCGGAGCGCGTCTGCGGTGCGATGCGCGTGTCCAGCAGCACGCGCCGCTCGCTGTGCTTGCGGTAGATGCGCCAGTGCTTGTCCACGGTGTCGAAGTCGCGCCCCAGCGCGCCCGTGCTCTCGCTCGGGCCCAACATCAGCACGCCGCCGCGGTTCAGCGCAAAGTGGAACATGGACAGTGCGCGTTGCTGCGCCGGCGGCTGGAGGTAGATCAGCAGGTTGCGGCAGCTGATGAGGTCCATGCGCGTGAACGGCGCGTCTTTGATCACGTCGTGCGCCGCGAAGACGATCATCTGACGCAGGTCCGGGATGACCTGGTAGCTGTCGCCGATCCGCACGAAGTAGCGCTGCAGCCGCTCACCCGACACGTTGGCCAAGGCTTCGCGATCGTAGAGGGCCCGCGCGGCGCGCTCGAGTGAGCCGCGGTGCACGTCCGTCGCGAAGATCTTCACCTGCCGATTCGGCATGTTCAGCTTGAACAGCAAATCTTGCAGCGAGATGGCGAACGAATACGCCTCTTCGCCCGTCGCGCAGCCAGCGACCCACACGCGAATGGGCGCCTCTGGCTCCGCCTTCAGCAGCTCCGGCAAGACCTGCTGCTCGAGCAGCTCGAACGCCTTCGGATCGCGGAAAAACCGCGTCACCCCGATCAGCAGATCGCGGTACAACACGTCGAGCTCTTCACGCTGATCGCGCAGGCGCGCCACGTATTCGTCCATGTCGAGCGAGTGCGCCAGGCTCAGCCGCCGGTCGATGCGTCGCGTGACCGTAGTCGGCTTGTAATGCGTGAAGTCGATGCCGAACTCGTCTTGCAGCATCTTGTAGACGGCATCGATGCCCGTGAGCTTCGGCGCGCTGTCGCTGATCGCGCCCGGCTGGCGCAGGCGCGCGGCGTGCTCCAGCAGCACGCGCGGCATGTCACTCGGCGGCAGCACCCAGTCGGCGACGCCCGCGTCGAGCGCCGTCTTGGGCATGCCATCGAATTGCGCGCTATCGACGTCCTGCACGATCACGAGGCCCCCGTGCTCACGCACTTCGCGGGCGCCGCGCGAGCCGTCGCTTCCTCCGCCCGACAGCACGATGGCCACCGCACGCTGCCCGCAGTCTCGAGCGAGCGAGCGGAAGAAGACGTCGATGGGCAGCGAAAGCTCCTGCTGCCGCTCGCTGAGCAGCAGCCGTCCCTGCGAGATGATCAGCTCCTTCTTGGGCGGCAGCAGGTACACGTGATCGGGCTCGACCAGCATGCCTTCTTCGGCCAGCGCGATGGGCAAGACCGTGTGACGAGACAATAGCTCGTCCATCAGGCTCTTGAACGTCGGGGATAGGTGCTGGACGATCACGAACGCCATGCCCGTGCGTTCGGGCACATGGTCGAAGAAGAGTTCCAGCGCTTCCAGTCCGCCCGCGGAGGCGCCGATGCCCACCACGGGAAAGGTGGACCATTCACTCTTCAGATTGGCGCTGGTGACTTCCATGGCGTCTCTCGAGGCTGACCGGTCCGTCGGGAGACCGGGACGCCCCGCCTTTCGCAAACCGCGTGCCCACACGCAATCGCGCGGGAAACGGGAGATCTGCAGCCCAGCGCGTGGCCAGATAGTCACAGTGCGCGCGGTGAGGCAAAATTGCGCCGCACACGCCGTCCTGGGGCAGGAGCCGTTGCGGCGGTGCTGACCGCGGCGGCAAGTGCAAGAGGTGCCAAGCGCCATGCCGGGTCTGCATCCGCGCCACGCGCTCGACCTGCGGTGGTAGGCTGCCGCGCCGCGCGTGCTCGTGCGACCTCGATTGTGTGCAATCTACGTGGCACGCGACCGAGCTGGACCCCAGGTTTCACCCAATGACGACTGCGCTCGACTTTACCGTAAGAGACATCCACGACCAGCCCGTCGACCTCGCCGCGTACCGGGGCAAGGTGCTGCTGATCGTGAACACCGCGAGCCAGTGCGGGCTCACGCCGCAGTACGAAGGACTGCAGGCGCTGTTCGACCGCTACAAGGAGCGCGGGTTTCTGGTGCTGGGCTTCCCGTGCAACCAGTTCGGCGCGCAAGAGCCCGGCTCGAACGAGCAGATCGAGGCGTTCTGCGATACCAGCTTCCGCGTGTCGTTCCCGCTGTTCTCGAAGATCGACGTGAACGGGGACGACGCGGCGCCGCTGTTCAAGTACCTGCGTGCTGCTGCCCCCGGCGTGCTGGGCAGCCAGCGCATCAAGTGGAACTTCACCAAGTTCCTGATCGACAAGGAAGGTCGGGTGGTCAAGCGCTACGCGCCCATGACGAAGCCGGAGCGCATCGCTCGCGACATCGAAGCGCTCCTCTGAAGCGGCTCAGGCGTGGCCAGGCGCGAGCGCATGGCCGCGGTCGACGAGCGTCTCGTAGCGCCGCGCGATGTGACGCTCGAGGCTGTCCAGGATCTGATCGACGATCAGATACGGGGCGCCGTTGAGCGCACCGGTGACCACGGCATGCCCGCACACCGAGCGCGCAGCGTCGGTGAACACGAACGGCCGCGCGGGGTCGGGCGTGCGGATCACGTCGCCGCCGCCGAAGTAGATACCCCAGCGCCGATACGCCGGACCGAGCCGCTCGAGGAACGCGAGCTCGGCGCGCGACAACGTGGTCGGGTGGGAGATGCCGCTATCAGCGACGAGGCTGTCCGCGACAGGCACGCGCCGCGCGAACACGCACGGCCGGCCGTCCACGCCGCGCGGCAGCTCGCCGTCGATCAGCAGGAAGCGAACCTCGCCGAAGTCGTGACGATCGACCGGGACGACCGACAGCCCGTCCGCAGAGATGTCGCCGGGTGCGCGCACGGACGGCACGTATTCCTGCACGACGAGCTCGCCATAGCGCGCGAGCAGCTCGCTCCACACGCGCCGATCGAGCGGACCGTGCGCGCTCTGCCCGGAGCGCGGATCCCGGCCCAGCACGTGGATGCCGACGCCGTTGTTGCCGTAGAGCGGCTTGACGATCAGCGTCTCGGGTCGGCCGAGCTCGTGTACGAAGCGCATGGCCCCTGCGATCTTGTCCTCGGGGCTCTTGTCGGCAGCTTCGGTGAACCACGTGCGAGGCGTGAGGCGCTCGTCGAACGTGCGCGGCAGGACCTTCGACCCGAAGCGCGGCTCGAGCGCGAGCGCGGGCGACAGGTACACGGTGGTGTCACGCTCGACGCGTGACAGCGCGCGCAGGAGCAGCATGCTGCGCGCTGGATCGCCCGTCTCCTGGCGCCAGATCGCGGCGTCCAGCGCGTTCACGAGCAGCGCCGCGGCCGGCAGCTCCGCGTGGCAGCGCGACGAGCCCACGTCGGCGTCGGCCCGGTAACTTTCGCGCTGCGACCTGTAGAACGCGTACGGCGCCGCGCTGAACGAGAGCACGCGATGCGCTCGCACGTACAGCTCGCCCGCCGCAGACTCGTGCCAGTCGCTGTCGGGGTAGGCCACGTACACTTCGCTGCAGTTCGACAGCGCGCGCATCCAGGCGCGGTACACCAGCGCGTAGCCGGTCTCCGTCACCGGGTAGCTGGAGTGCTCGATGCGATCGATGAAGAACAGCAGCTTCTGAGGACAGTCGTTCATGGGTTCACTCCGGGTTGGCAGGCGCGCGGCGCGCGTGGTCGAGCGCCGCTTGCAGCGCCGAGAGCTGGCCTGCGTTCGCCGCTGGTAGCGGCAGGTTGTGGAACAGCTCGGTCGTGTTGAGCACGGTGTGTGGCGCGCGGACCAGCACGCTCTGCTCGCCAGGCTCGGATAGGTGCTCGGGCACACTCTCGCCGCAGAACGGCAGCGCGGCGTGGCTGACCGCACAGGTGTCGACGGCGGGGTAGGCCAGCTCGGCGCACAGCCCTCGGGCGGAGCGCAGCAAGAGGCGCAGCGGTGCGGGTTGCTGCTGCAAGCGGCGGGCGAGCCGAGACTTGGCTGCGGGATCCACGAGGCTTGCGATCAACACCACGTCTGCCCCGTGCGCGGCGGGATCGAGCTCGGCCACGTCCGCCTGACACACGCGCACGGCGTCTCGCGGGAGCACGTGCAGCTGCTCGAGCGCGTCGAGCCAGCGGCGCGCGGCTGCGACCGCGAGGCCGTCGCGATCCAGGAGCCTGACGCGCGCGCCGGTGAGCGCGTGCAGCATGAGGCCGCTGAGCGGCAGCGGCCCGCAGCCGCACACGAGGATCGTGCGCTCGCGCCAGGCGTACGCGAGCTCCCGGCGTGCGCGCAGCGCGCCGCGCGCCGGCAGACGCGGCGAGAGATCGCTGCTGCCCAGAGCGGCGAAGCAGGCGCGGCGTGTACCGGCGGGCTCCGCGCCCTCGCAGCTGAGCGCGGTGCCGTAAGTCGCCGCAAGCGCGCGGCCGAAGTCGCGGCGCAGGGCAGCGGGCAGCGCGGCGCGTTGGGCGTCGCGCAGCAAGAGCGGGCGCACCGGGCACTCGAGCAAGGCGAGCTCTGCCGCTGTGAGCTGCAGGTAGTTTTGCACGTAAGGAAAGCCGCTCAGGCATGCGGCGAGCGCGCGCACGCGCGCGGGGCCGGCGGGTGCTGGGTTCGTCGCCGAACGCCGAGGCAGGCGCTGCAGCAGCCGTTCACTCCAGTGCACCTCCAGCGCGTGCTCTGCAACGCCCGCGCAGCGGCGCAGCACGCCGGCGCGCGCCTGGAGCTGTGGTGACGATCGCAGCTGCAGCAGCAGCTCCGCGCGCACGGCGCGTGCGTGCGCGCCCCCGAGGCGCGTGTGTGGCACGAGCTCGCCCTGGATGATCGAGACCAGCCGCCCCAAGCTGCGATCGACGTCCGGGCACGGTGCGAGCGCCTGCAGATCTCGCGCGGCATCACACGCCGCAAGCCGCGGCGCGAGGCGCTCATACAGTGAGGCGTCCACGCGATCGAGGCTCTCGTCACGCGCGAGCTGCGCGTGCTCACGTCCAAACAGTTCGCCGATCAAGCGCGCACACAGCTCGCGCGTGGAGCGCATGACCGCGTGCTCCAGCAGCTCGTGCGCGCGAGCGCTGGAGCGCTGCTCTTCATGCACTGCGCGCGGCGCAACGTGATCTGGCAGCTCGCGCGAGATCGCGTGTTGCGAGGGTGCCGACTGCCTGTCGCGCACGAAGCTGTCCTGCGCGCTGCTTTCGCAGGCGTCCGTGTCGAAGACCATCTCTCGCTCCCCCGATCCCTTGCTCTGCGCGGCCGCTGGCTCGCGTGTGCTCGTGTTCGGCGCGCGTGCGCGCGGACTACCCTGTAGACATGCTTGGCGCGCGGTCGCTGTTTTCCCGGAACTCCAAGGTTCGACTCTTCATTTAGTGATATTGATTTTCAAAAGCAAGAGAGTTCGTGGGGTGAAATGTAGGATTGTGATCGCAACATCCCACATGCGCTGGCTGGCAAGCCATCGCAAAGCCTCGTGCTGACTTACGAAAGCAGCACGGGCGTGTTCGTGTCGTGCACCGCCGCCTCCCAGGCAAGAGGGAGGCGTGCGTGCGCGCGTGGGCTAGCGGAAGTCGCGAGGGTCGATCTGTCCGGCAGGCACTTCCGAGGGCGCCGTCGCGCGCGGCGTGAGCCCATCGAGGCGCTCGTCCCAATCGCGCGTGACGTGGCGCTTCACGCTCGGCGCGCCGCTGCCATCCGCGTTCTCCGGCGCAGGCGGGGCGGGCAGGTCGGCGCGTGACTGAGCGCCCGTCGAGCGCTTCGCGGGCCCCTTCGGCGCGGCCGCCGCGCGCGCTGTCGGCTTGGCGTTCGCGGCGAGCGCTTCGCTCTCGGTGATCGGCGGCGGGCTCGCTGCGATCGGCAGCTCGCTCGGCGCAGGCTCGGGCGTGAGCGCGCTCGCCGTCTGCGGCGTGTCCGGTGCCGGCACCGGCAACGCAGCTATCGGCTGCGGTGCGGGCGTGGCCGGGCGAGCGGCGTGCGGCTCCGCGTGACCGCGCAGCATGTACACCGCCACGAGAGCGCACGCGAGCAACGCGAGGCTCGCAGCCGTCAAGCTGACACGTGCGCCCTGGCGTGCGATCGGCTCCGGCGCTCGCGACCGGGCGAGGCTCGGCGTGCGCTGCACGCTCGGCGTACGCTGCACGCTCGGAGTCCGCTGCACGCTCGGCGTGCTCGGGATGCGCATCGTGCCCACGGGATAGTCGCCGGAGGTCGGCGTGCGATCGGCCACCGTGCGTCCACTGCGGAAGCGCACACCGCCGGCGAATGGCTCTAGCGCGAGCGCCAGCGCCTGCACGTTCGCGAAGCGCTCCTTGGGATCGCGAGCCATGGCCCGCTCGATCACCGAGACGAGCTGCGGATCGAGCGCGGGGTTCAGGTCTGCAGCTCTCGGCGGCGGCTCGGTCGCGATCTTCAGGATCAGCTCGTTGTAGGTCTCCGCGTCGAACGGCCGTTGCCCGGTCAGCGCCTCGAACAAAATCACGCCGAACGCGTAGACGTCCGTGCGCGCATCCACCTCGCGCGCGCCGCGCACCTGCTCCGGCGACATGTAATAGGGCGTGCCGAGCACGGCTCCGCTGTGTGTGAGCGCCAGGTCGCGCACTTCGTCGGTCGTGAACTTCGAGATGCCGAAGTCCAGGACCTTGGGCTCCAGCTCCTCGCCCGCCTCGGTGCAGCACAGGAAGATGTTGTCGGGCTTCAGGTCGCGGTGCACCACACCATGGGAGTGAGCCGCGGCGACCGCTCGCAGCGCCGGCATCAGCAGACCGATGATGTCCGTATCGCCCATCTGCGTGCGCAGCAGGCGATCGGACAGCGTCTCGCCGCGCAGGTACTCCATGACCAGGAACACCGAGCCGCCTTCGCTGCCGACGTCGTAGATGTCGACGATGTTCGGGTGTGCGATGCGGGCCGTGGCGCACGCCTCACGGATGAAGCGCTCGCGTGCACCTTTGATCTGACCGAGCGCCGGAAGCATCCACTTCAGCGCCACGCGCTTACCGCTCACGCTGTGCGTCGCGAGAAACACGGCGCCCATGCCCCCGCGGGCGATCAGTGCTTCGATGCGGTATTTGCCACCGATCAGCGCGCCCGGTGCGGGCACCGCGCCCAAGTCGAGATCATCGAGCGCATCCGTCGCGGGCGGCAGCCCGCGCTCGAGCAACGAGGCGTCGAACGCCTGTCCGCCGGAGCTCGAGAGTGTCTTCGTCTTGCTTTCAGCCATCAGCGCTACCCCGTTCCCCCAACCAGAACTTGTGTTCGCAACGAGCTTCGCGCAGAGCGCCAAGTCTCACATACAAGCCCCACTTAAGCGTAGCGTAGCTGCTCGGTCAGACTCGTGAATTACGTCACAACGTTTGACGACAGGGTCCTGTTATGAACAAGCTCATGGTTGCGCCTGTCAGTGCCGAAGCGCAAGCAACCCCGAGCGAAGCGGAGGCAGATATGCGTGTGTGGCCAGTCGCGTGGCCCGTCTGGTTAGTTGCGTGGTGCCTCTGCAGCGTTGGCGCGCTCGGAGCTTCCCCTGCGCCGGTTCGTGCAGACCCCACACCTGCACCTACAGCCGCGTCCGCAGGTTACGACCGTACGATCGAAGAAGCGCTCGGCGCATACGAAGCCGGCCGTTTCGCCGAAGCGCGCGCTGCATTTCGGCGCGCGCACGATTTGCTGCCGACGGCGCGCACGCTGCGCAGCATGGGCATGTGCTCATTCAACCTGGGCGACTATACGGACGCAGTATTCCAGCTGGAGCGTGCGCGCAGAGAAGAGCGCAAACCTCTGACTGACGAGCAACAGAAGCACGTTGCGGATCTGATCAGCCGGGCGAACGCGCGCATCGGCCGCTTCCGCCTGAACCTCACGCCGCCGGAGGCCACGTTGGTGGTGGACGGACGTTCTCCGCTCATCCTGGAGCGCACGGAGCTGCTGCTGGAAGCTGGCCATCACGACATCGAGGTTCGCGCGTCCGGCTACCTGCCAGCGCACAGTACTATCAACGTCGAGGGCGGTGATCGTACGACCTTGGTGTTTCAACTGAACGCAGATGACTATGCAGTGACACAACCGGCCAGTGAGGCGACTTCGGCGCGCGCCAATGTCACGCTGAAACCTCGTGACCTTAGCCCGCCCTCGTCGCACGAGTGGATGCGCACGGTGGGCTACACGAGCTTGGGACTCGGCGCCGCGGGCCTCGTCGGGTTTGCGGTGGTGGGGAGTCTCGCGCTCGTCGAGAAAAACAAGCTGGATGAGCGCTGTCCAAACGGCAGCTGCACGGGTGCGTATCGCAGCGAGGTCGAGCGCTACGACACGCTGCGCACGCTGTCGACGGTGACCCTGATCGCGGGGGGCACCCTGGCGGTCACCGGGCTGGCGCTCTTGATCGCACGTCCGACGGAGCGTCGCGAGCGCGCGAGCGCCTCTGTCGTGCCGTGGGTCGGGCTGGGGCACGTCGGTGTGCGAGGTGAGTTATGAGACGCGCGCAGGCGCTGATGCTCGTCGTTTCGAGCTGGCTGTGCGGTTGTGTCCTGCCCGACTACAAAGTCGAGGACAGTCCATCGCAGTCGCCTCCGCTCTCGTCCGGGCGCGTCGACGGCACGATCAGCTTCGGGGACGCGACCTGCAGCAGCTGCGTAATGGAGAGCTGCGGGGCACAGCACGCCGATTGCGGCGACGCGTGCAAGGATCTGAAGTGGCCTGTGGCCCCGGCCTGGAGTGTGCCCGACGAAGCCGACCCGTACGTGCGCTGCATCGCGACGCAGTGCGAGTCGCAGTGCAACGTGCTGTGGGGTTGCGTGAAGAACTATCGCTGGCCGGAGAAGGACTCCGCGTACAACGTCACGATTCGCGTCAACGATGCGCTGCAGGAGAGCCGCAATCTGGAGGGCGCCACGGTCACGGCGTGTCAGGCGCGCGATCCGAGCTGCACGGTGGGCATGGGCCAGGAGAGCAGCGGCGAGACGGACGCGAACGGGCGCGTGACCCTCGCGCTCTCGCGCGACTTCGTGGGCTTCTTCATCGTCAAGAAAGACTCGGACGGCTACGTGCCGATGATCGCGAACTGGAGCCAGCCGGCGTACGTCGTCGACAACACGTTCACCTTGAGCCTGTTCAAGCCCGTATGGATCCAGACGATGGCGGCGCAGGTGAAGGTCACCCTGGAGAAAGACGTGGGCCACGTGATCTTCAAGGCCACCAACTGCTTGCCTCTGCGCTACATCGGCGGCGACGAGATCAACGCCGATGCGGACGGCGTGGCCGTCTCGTACACACCGCGCAGCGAGAACAGCTCGGATGCGGTCTACGTGCAGCTCGGCCTGCAGATCGACCCCGCCGTCAAAACCACCTCCACCGCAGGCCAGGGCTACGGCGGCATGTTCAATCTGAGCGCCGGTGCGGTTACCCTGTCCGGGTCGCATGATGGACTCGACGTGGGCAGTGGCGGGCTCTCGATGCGCGCGAACCACCTGGGCATGGTGTTTTTGGTTCCTCGCGCGCGCTGAGCCACAGCGGCGTGGATTGTGGGTGCTCTGGGGTCTCCTTGCGGGCTGTGCATCACGGGGCGAGGCGCAGCCCTCGGCTGCGCTCCGGCTCTTGCCGATCGCGGCGCACGTCGTCGAGGTGAACGGCACCCCCGTCGCCAGCGAGGCGTTCCTGCAGGAGCGGCTCGCGCGCGCCAACGCGATCTTCGCGCCGTACCGGGTGGGCTTCGTTCTGGAGCGGCGCTCGCCGCTGCCAGCGGCGCACGCGCGGCTCGAATCGCGCGCCGATCGCGACGCGCTCGCCGCGTACACCGGCAAGCACGTCATCGACTGGTTCGTGGTGGAGTCGTTGCGCGACGTGGACGAGCCCGAGCGCATGCGCCGCGGCGTGCACTGGCATGCTCGCGGCAAGCGCGCCCACTACGTGATCCTGTCCACGTTGGGCGGGCCCGACGTCCTGGCGCACGAGCTCGGCCACTACCTCGGCAATCCGGAGCACAGCCAGACGCCCGGCAACCTCATGTGCTACGAGCGCGGACAGATCGAGCCGCCCTTCCTCGACGCGCCGCAGATCGCTCGCATGGAGCGCGCACTGCGCGGTTACTTCAGCCGCGGTGAGCTGCGCCGTGCCGAGCAACGCGCCACGCCGTGAAGTCGCCGGTCAGCCGCTCACGCGCGTCGTGCTGCTGCGCGCGAGCAGCTGCTCCACCCATTGGCCCACCGCGCGATCCGTGGTGCCGGGCACGTGCGTGGCCTCGGCCTCCAGCGCCTCTTGCAGCGCCGCGCAGTCCGGATAGCGGGCTTCCTTGTCGTATGCGAGCGCGCGCAGGATCACGCCCCAGAGCTGCGGGCTCACGTCGTCGCGCAGCCCGGGCAGCGGCGGCAGATGCGGCCAGCTGCCGGTGCCCCGCGGCAAGAGCCGCCGCACGTCGAGGTCGACGAGCCGCCCGGACAGCAGCTCGTACGCGACCGCGCCGATGGCGTATTGATCGCTCCGCGCATCGAGCGCCTGGCGCAGTTGCTGCTCTGGCGCCATGTACCCGACGGTGCCCTTGACCGTGTCGTTGTGCGTGGCGCGCAACATGTGCTGTTGCGCCGCGCGCGCCACGCCGAAGTCGCCCACCTTCACCGCGCCCGCACGTGAGACGAGGATGTTCGCGCTCTTGATGTCGCGGTGAATCAGCTCGAGGCTGCTGCCGTCGGCGGCGCGCGCGCTGTGTGCCGCGTGCACGCCCGCGCAGACCTGACTCAGGATGCGCAGGGCCACGCCGAGCGGCACCCGTTCGCCCGTCTTGCGCGCGGCCCCGATCAACGTCGCGAGATCCGCGCCGTCCACGAGCTCCATCGCGATCACGTAGCGGCCCTCGAGCTTCTCGAGCGCGAGCACGTCCACCACGTTCGGATGGTGGATGCGCGCAGCGAGCCGGGCCTCGTCGAGGAAGTGCGCGAGCAGCAGGTCCTGGACGTCGGGCGCGCTCGCCACGACCTTGAGCGCGACCGTGCGCTCGAAGCCAGCTTCGCCGTGCATGCGCGCGAGGTGCACCTCGCCCATGCTGCCGGCCCCGAGCTGGCGCAGCAGCTCGTAGCGGCCGAGCCGCGGCGGCAGCGGAGGTGGCAGGCTGCTCGCAGCCCGCTGCGGAGCTGGCTCGAGCGCGCGCGTGCCGACCGGTGCCGCGGAGACCCGCGGCTTGCGCCGGCGCTGCAGCTGCGGCCAGAGCGTGAGCAGCGCGCCGAGCACCGCGAGCAAGAAGCCGGCGGCCACCAGCGGCAGCGGCTTGCGCGGTCGCGGCAGCTGGACCTCGAGCGAGAGCGTCAAGCCTGGCAGCGATACTTGCAGCGCTCGTGCGGTCGGGGGGGACGCCGCAGCCTGCGCGATGGACAGACGCCGCCCCGTCACGACGATCGCGGCTGATGCGCTGTGCGCTTGCAGCCAGTGCTGCGCGTCGCGCATCACGAGCGGAGCGCAAACCGTCACGAAGGCCTCGAGCCCCGGTCGCGGCTGCGCCGGCTCGGCGCGCGTGACCTGACACAGGTGCGGCTCCTCGTTCGCCGCCATGAGCTGCAGGCCTGCAGCTGCAAGCGGCGCCGCAAACGTATCCGCGCCTCTCCGGCTCGAGCGGTGTTCAGTCGGCGCCTCGGCGGGCATCGGGTCATCCGCGGTAGGGGCGGGCGCGTCGGGCCGCGACGAACCGGGCGTTCGCCCCTGCTCGGTCGCTTGGACCTGCGGCGCGCCAGGAGCGCTCGCTGAGGCGACCAGACGAGCAGCGTCGCTTCCGCCCGGGTCACTACCATCTCGCGCTTCCACGCCGCTCGGATCCGCGGCTCGCGCCTTGTGCCGCGACGCTGGTGCGGCGCGCGGCAGCGCAAGGATGAGCGTCGCAGCTGCGCCGTCGATGCGCTGGAAGAGCGCGACGCGCTCGCCGGGTCGAAGCGAGATGCCGACCTCCTCATCCGAGAGGTCCGCGGCGGTGTCGGCGTCCGTGGCCAAGATCGCGCGCGTGCGTGGCGCGTCCGCGATCTCGCTCGACCGCGCGACGAGCGCGGTAGCGGTCCGCGTCGCATCGGAGCGCGCAGCAGCCATGAGCGGCTGGAGGTCGTGCGCCGGCGCCGGCCACAGCCAGCTCGCCACGCCTGCAGCCATCAGCAGCGGTCCCCAGCTCAGCCATCGCTGCCGTGCGCTCGCGCCGGGCATCTTCGCTCAGCGCACCGCGCGGATGGTGCCGAACTTGTCCACGATGGTGTCCGGCTCCGCCGCGCCGGACAGCTCCACGGTCAACGTGTTCTTCTGCGGCTTGATCACCACGCGCTGGCTGTGCGGCTCGGAGCGGCGCTCGCTCCAGGCGCGCAGCAGATACCTACCGGGCTGCAGCTTGTCGAAGCGAAAGTTGCCCTTCAGGTCCGTGACGGAGTAATGCGGGCTGCTCACGACCACGACGTACGCGGTCATGTTGAGGTGCAGGTTGCAGCCGAGCTTGATCACCCCGGGCTTGTCGAAGGTCACCTCGGGCCCGGCGCCGCCGCGGTACAGCCCGAGATCGAATGCGCGCGCGGGCGAGCGCGAGAACACGTTGTGGTACAGCGGGTCGAAGTTCGGGAACACCACGGTCGAGCCCACCGGTACCACGAGCACGTGCGGCTGAAACTGCCGGTTGCGCTGCTCGAGCACGCGACGTCGCGGCTGCGGCGTGCGCTCCGGGGCGTCCACTGGATCGAGCGTCACGACGCCGAGCGCATCGCCTTGCTCCGGCAGCTGCAGGCGGCCCTCGAGCGACCCCTGCGCGGGCGCGCTGCTCGGCGTGTCTTCGTCCGAACGTCCGGCGAACGGTGGCTGGCGCGGCGTATCGGACGCGAATTGCTGCACCTTGCTCTGCACGCGCGCAGGTGCGTCCGCGCGAAACAGCGGCGCAAGATTCGCCAGACTGTCCGGTCCCACCAGCAGCTCGGCGGCGCTGAACACCTGCTCGGCGAACCAGACCATGCCGCGCGCCCGCGCCGCAGCCGCGCGATCGAGCAGCGCCGCGGCCTCGCGCAGCGCCTGCGCGCGCTCGACCACGGGGTCGGCAGCGTGGGCGTGCGCAAGCTCATTCAGCATGCCCTCGACCACCGCGTAGCCGCTGTTGGCGGCAGCGCTGCCCGTGGCCTTGCCGCGTTTGCCGTTCGGAGCCGCCGCGTCACCGCCCCCGCTCGGTTGCGCGTGAGCGTCAGTCGCCAGCTCGGCCGCGCTGCCCGGCTCCGCCCGCGATGTAGCCGCCGCCTCCGGCCGCTTGGCGGTCGCGCAGCTCGCACAGCTCAGCACCAGCAGAAGCGCGCGAAATGTGCGGTGCATCACCCGAAGATAGCCTGCCGGAGCAGGGTTACCAGCGTGGTACGTCGAGCATGACCAGGGTAGGGGACGACTGTGCATCGGTACGACTCGCGCGCGGCACGGTGCGATTCGGCGCCGACGCCTTGCGATCCCACGCCACACCGAAACTCCGGCGTGTGCGCGCTGTCCATCGGGGCATGACGAGCTCTGATTCACGACGCGATGGGGACGGGACGCTAGCGTATTGCGTGCTCGCGTGTCTCATCACGTGGGCCCTCGCTACCCCCGCGGCCCTCTGTTTTCTAGGTCACGAGCCGGTGCCTCCGATCTTGCTCGCCGCGACCGGCCTGAGCGCGTTTGGCCCGTTGCTCGCCGCGCTCTTCGTGACCGTGCCGCGCCGGCAGGCCGGCGGCGTGTTCCGGCCCTGGCGCACGCGGCCGCAGTGGATCGTGCTCGCGCTGCTCGCGCCCCTCGCGACGCATCTGCTTGCGCTCGCGCTGTACGCTCTGCTGGTTGGACCACCGGCGCGCTGGCTGCACCCCCCGGTCACGGCGCAGCACATCGCCGCGATGGTGGTGTTCTCGATCGGCGAGGAGCTCGGCTGGCGCGGTTTCCTGCAGCCGCGCCTCGCGGCGCGCTTCGGTCACGTGCGCGGCGCGCTCATGGTCGGCGTGGTCTGGGGCATCTGGCATCTCGCGTATTCGGTCACACCCCAAGGCGAGCTGGATCTGATCACGTTTGCGCTCTTGCTGATCAAGCTGCCGTTGTGGTCCGTGATCATCGCGTGGGCGATGTCGCGCGCGCAGGGCAGCCTGGCCGTGGCGCTCGCGGTCCACGCAGGCGCGCATCTCGACAACATCCAACGCGCGCCGACGCTCGATCTCGCTCTGCACGGCCTGCACGTCTTCGTAGTCGCGCTGTTGGCCGCAGCCGCGGCTCGAGCGCTCGCCACTCGACCCGAGCCGCGCGTTACGCCCTTGCGTCCCGTCAGGGCATGAGCAGCCGTACTGCCAACACGGAGAGGAAACAGATTGCGGCCGCGGTGCTGATGGCGATGGATGCTGGTTGACGATTCCACGCGCACCACGCGCGCGACATCGGACCACGCGGCAGAGCAGCGAGTCGGAGCGTGGAGGAAGTGTCGGGCTGCGGGCGGCTAAGGGCGGTGTCCGCTGCAACTCGGCTCGTGGACTCCGGCTGCACGGTCAGCCGATCGCGCGTCCGAACACCTGATTCCCTGAGCGGGGGCCACGGCGTGAGGGCGGGCAAAGTGCGAGCGAACGCGATCGACGGGTCGAACGCGTCATCGCGGTCGATCATGCCCGTGATGTCCATGTACACGTTCCGTTCCTCGTCCACACCGCCGTCGATCGCGATGCAATCTTCGAAGCTCGGCAGCACACGACCGTAGCGCTGCGTCGTGTCGAACCGCCGCGGCGAGGGACCCGAGCTTGCGTCCGGGTCCGCGCCGATGAGCTTCACGCGCAGCGTGCTGACCGCGCCGGTGCGCGACGGAGTGGGCTCTGCGGCGCTCCAGGTCGACCTGGTCCGAGCCCACGTGCGACCCGAGCTGTATTGTGGCTGGTGCATGGCGATCCCCCTCCGTGCCCGCTGTCTTGTCCGTGTGCAGCGCGGCGTCATGGTGCCATGGAGCAAACGTTGTGCCGAGCGGATGGCACAGCTCTCGACGGCGCAACGGGCCCTACAGCCCTCTCTGGCGACGAGCGCCATGGGGAGGAAGCATTGGGATGACACAGTCCGGCACACGCCCGGCACTCTCGCGGGCGCATCGATCCCATCGCACCCGGACTGAACGCGGCACCACGCCCGCCCGAGCTCAGCGTTCGATCTCGAGCACGATGAGCTTGCTGCCCACGGCTGAGTCCACGCCGGTGCCGAAGGCGACGATGCCGTCGGCGATCGAGGCCGTTCCGAGCGCCGTCGGCCCATTGGTGTAGACAGTCTTGATCAGCTTGCCGTTGTCGACGTCGAAGACGTCGAGCTGATCGGCAAGCCCCACGAAGCCCACGCCGTTTGCGACCGTGATTCTGCCGAGGACGTCAGCCTTGCGTTCCGGCACGCGCTCCCACATGAGTGCGCCCGTCGCTCCATCGAGCGCGGCCAGCGTGGCCGAGTCCTCGCTGCCCTCGTTCCGATTGAGCGCGACCAGCACATAGGTTCCGGTCCAGGCCGTGTTGACGAAGATCCCCAGATCGCCGTCCAGCGAGCCCGGACCGCGCTTGTTCGTCCAGACCATCTCGCCGGTCCGGCGATCGAGCGCATACACCTGGCCGGACTTTGCGCCTGCAGCCATCAGCGGCTTGGTTTCGCCTCTCACCGGCACGTCGTACAAGACGGGATTGGCTCCAAACGCCACCGGCAAGCTCGCCCGGTCTTGCTCGACGTGCAGGCTGAAGCGCGAGCTGCCCGTCGCGAGCTCGAAGGCATGAAACGCGCTCGCCGGTTCACGCGTGGGCCCGGTGTCGTCGTTGCTCGTGGACGCGTACACCAGGCCGAGCTGCAGATCCACGGACACGCTCGACCAGATCCCGGCGCCATGCCCGGGCTCGGCCACCGTGTACGCGCGCCACAGCTGCTTGCCATCGCGCTTGTCGAGCGCGAGCACGCTGCCGCGGAAGCTGTCGTCGCTCGGCCAGGTCGAGTTTGCGCGCGACCCACGAGCACCACATCGCCTGCCACGATCGGGGAGCCGTAGCCCGCGTCGAAGCGCTCGTCCTTCGCGCGCTGCGCGGTCCACAGCGTGACGCCGTCCTGGGCTCGCAGCGCCATCACGTCGGCGCTGTTCAGCTGCAAGTAGAGCGTGCCAGCGTCGAACGCCAGGCTGTTCACCATCGCGCTGCCATCGCTCGTCACCTTCTTGGTCCAGATGAGCGTGCCCTGCGCGAGGTCCACCGCCACGACCTCGGCGCCCGCGTTGAAGAAGAGCTTGCCGTCGACCAGCAGCGGCGCCCCGTAGATCGGCAGGCCGACCTCGAGCGAGAACTTCTCGCGCAAGGTCGCCGCGTTGTCCTTCGTCAACACGCGCTCTGCGCTGTTGTTGTAGGTAGACGCGAGGTCGTAGCCCTGCATGGTCCAGCCGCTGGGGGCAGCTGTTGGCTGCGATGCATCGACGCTCGTCGTCGTCCCGCTGTCGAGCGGGCCCGCATCGTCATCCGGCGCTGCGGGCGTGCGCTCGGTACGCGGCGAGTCCGGCGACGGCGCTGGCTCGCGCGGGGCGTCGCGTGACGGGCGCCCTGAATCCCGTGCAGCCTCCATGGCGGAGCCGCTATCGACCTGAGGTGCGAGCATGCCTGCGCGCTCCAGGCTAAAGCTGCCCAGCTCGCCGGGGTTCGAGTGTTGCAGATGGCAGGCTCCGCAGCTGAGCGCGGCGAGGAGCCAAGGTCGGAGACTGAGCTTTCGCCAGGGGTGCATACCCACAGATTCCTCGCTGCCAGGCGATCCGCCCGGTGCGCCACGACCATGAACACCTCCTGCAACGCGTCGTCGACGTCCGCATCCGGCACGCCGCAGCGCAACAGCACGCGTTGCACATAGTCGGCATGAGTCTCGAAGAGCTGCGTCACCGCCTCGGCATGGGCCGCACACGGCGGCGCCGCTGCGGGCCCGCGGTCGTCCCGTTCCGCATCAGGCGACACGGCTTCGCTGCGTCGATTCCCGCCCAAGACTGTCCTTCCCCCCGTAGACTCCCGCCGAGCGTCCGATCTGTCACGGCAATCGCCACTCGACACCCAACAACACACGCAGCCCCAGGCTTGGAGCGCGCTCGAGCGGCCCCAGGTTGCGGACGTAGAACTCCGGGCTACCGACGAACCACGGCGCCTCGACGTCCGGCGCAACGCAAGCCCGAGCCCAACGGCCGCCGTCGCGTGCAGGCCAGCGGACGCGGCCGCGAACGGCCGATCGCTCAGCTTCGCAGGGCTCACGCCGATGCCCCGGCCGCGCACGATGCCGCCCTCGGCACCCGCGCAGCCAGCCAGCTCGAGCGGCGACCAGTCCGCGACGGCGCAAGCGCGCAGGCCAGCAAACCAGCTCGACAACGCGCCTCGACGCTGGGCTGCGCCGCATAAAATTGCTCCCGTTCGAGCAGATATCCGGCGAGCGCCTCGAGCCGCAGCGCGGCGTGTCGATGGCCCGCGCCGAGCGCGAGCCCGAACGCGGGTGCGGGCAGCGGCGTGGTCGCGAGCAGCGCCTGCACACGCACTGACCACGCGCTCTGCACGGCAGCCCCGGTCGACGTACGCGGCGGAGCGGGGGTGCGGGAGCCCTGCGCCGCGCTCGGCGGCGGCGCCTCGCTGGGCGTCGAGGCCGGCGCGGTCAGCAGCGCCACCTTGATGGCGATCAACCGGGCGAAGAGCGCGCAGTCCGCCGCCACCAGCTGCTCCCGGCTGCTGCCAGTCGCCGTGCGAATCAGCAAGCTCAGCACGTAGCCCTGTGCGCCCGCTTCGACCTCCGCCTCTATGAGCACGTCGCCGCGGCCGCCTGCCGGACCACACGAAAAATCACGGGCGCGCACTTACTGCAGGCGTGGGTTGGCCCAGTCCGCGTGATCGTAAACGGCTGCGGGCACGTACGAGCCAAACAAACATCGTTGAGCGTTGCCTCCGAGGTAAATGACCGTGGCGACGCGGTGGGGGTCTACGCAAGCAGCTCCTTCAGTGCTATCAGGCCGTCCATGACTGCGACTGCCAACGTCAGTGAACAAACCGTGACCTTCGAAGGGACCACCTACAGCATCCAGCCGCTCGCGGCCGACACCTTCACGGTGCTCGTCGAGGGCGTGCCCGTCGGACGCATCGTGTACACCTTCGGTGCGGCGAACGGCGTGCCCGAGGGTGACTCGGTCAGCGAGGCCGCGCTCGAAGCCGTCGCTGAAGCCTGGTTTGCCGCGCTCGACGCCTGATCCGCAGCGGCGCGCGTGGCGCCCGAGGGCTCCCGCGCGCTGCCTCGGCATCGCGGACCTGAATCGAAGCCTTGCCTGAAGGACACCGCGCGGATCTCGCGTCCGCGCGCGGCTCGTGCGACAACCGCGCGCGGTGAACGCCTCGCGCCGTCGCGTCTGTGCGCTGCTCGTGCTCGCGATGTTGTCGCTCCCGGCCGCCCGTGCGAGCGCGCAGGCAGACACGCGGTTGGAGTGGGATGCGCCCGAGGGCTGCCCGGACGAGGCCAGCGTGCGAGCAGCCATCGCACGAGCGATGGACCCCGCCTCGGTAGCTGCTGCAGCGCGGCTTCTGCGGCGTCCGGCCGTAGCGACGCCCGCGTTTCAGCACCCTGGGCGACCAGAAGCAATCGCCTCGAGAGTGCGTATTCGGGTGTGAAACGCATCACGAGAAGTGTTCGTCGGTAACATTGCCTACCCGCTGACGCTTCACGTGGAGCGTTCGCAGAGGGCTGGGCGGCCAAGCGCTTACTCGTCTTCACATCACAGTGACACAAGTCACAGGTAGCCTGCGGTGAAGATCGCGCACTGCTGGCAACCGCGCGAGCGCGCTGACCGATGCGAGGCTCATCATGCGCCAGCTGCCTTCGCCCACTGCGTTCCGTCAGCCGCCCCACGCTTCGCATACTGCATGCGACTCGGAGCCGGAGCCTCTGCGCTCGACTGTGCGCCGCAACCCACTCGCCAGTCGCAACGCGTCGTCAGGGCTCGTCATCGTGAGACCCACCATCGTGCTCGAGCAAGTCCGGCGCGCCTGGGAATCGACGCCTGCCGACATCGAGCACCTACCCGCGAGCACGCGCCATGCTCAGCAACCTCCGCCGCTTCCATCGCTGGTCGCCGCGAAGCGCCGGCTGCTGTTGGAGGAGCCGCTTACGCTGCCGCTCGGCAGCTTGGCACTTCCAGCTTGGGCGCTCGAGGAGCGGGCAACGCCGACTACGCCGCTGCGAGCTGCAGAGCCACAGCCCGCCGCGGGACTGACACCGCACGCGCACGCGACGCCCGCCGCGCGCCGCACGGGTCATGAGCCCAGCGTTCCTCCGCCCCTCCCGCAGACGCGTGCGATCATCCGGCGCGACTCATCGCGCGGCGACGAGTCGGCGACGCGCGCCGATCGCGTTCGCGTGCGCGTGAGCGACGCCGACCTGCGCGCCCGCAGCCCCAGAGCCGCGCGGGCGCAGTGGGAAGCTGCGCCGCGCACAGAGCCCGTTCTACGAGATCAGCGGGCCGCGCCGAGATCGCTCGCAGGCGCACGCGCGCGCGGCGCCGGTGACACCGAGGTCATTCGCGGCCCGCGCACCGAACAGGCCGCGCTCCGGCGCTGGATCCGAGCCAGGTCACAAGCGCACGCGGCGCAGCAGCGTGACGCGATGCAACATGCAACGACCCGGCGCAGCGAGACATTGCGAATCGAGCGGCCTCGAGCGCGCAAGTCAGGCTGGGGCCTGGTCGCCGGCTTCGGCGCGTGCAGCATGTTGCTCGCCTACCTCTTCACCTACCAGATGCTGGCACTGGGCGCCGCAGAAGCGAGGGCATACCCACCACCGGCATGCGGCGCACGTTGACCGCGCTCGCGCTGCTTCCTGAGCAGCATGTTCAATGCGTCGCGTCTGGGCCAACGTGAAATCACGTCTTCGTGCTCATGGCGCCAGCGAACATGTCCGCGTTGCGCCTGCAAGAATGTTTCGACGATCGCAGAACCGACGAGCGCTTCTGCGCGCCCAATCATGACGATTGGACTGGTGACTTCGACTTTGCGCTAGTCGTCTCAACGGAGCGAGTGTAGCGAAGATCGCCGCGACTGATGCGCTAGCGCACGACTGACAGCAGCTCGACTTCGTAGACGAGCATGCCCTTCGGGGCGCCGTCGCGGCCGTTGTACGCGAGCTTTTCCGGGATCCACAACAGGGCTTTGTCGCCTGCAGCCATCAGCTGCAGGCCTTCGGCCCAGCCCGGGATGATCTGGTTCACGGGCACCGTCGCAGGCTTGCCCCGGACGACTGAGCTGTCGAACAGTCTGCCCGCTGTCGTCCAGGCCGAATACTGCACCTCGACCTGGTCGGTCGGAAGTGGCTTGACCTTGCCATCGCCTTTGCGCAGGAAGCGATAAGCGAGGCCGCTTTTGGTGCGCTGAGCGTCACGCGGTGCGGCTGCGACGTGCGCGGGTGCGCGCGGCGGCTCGGGCAGACGCTGGATCGAGACGAGCTCAAGATCGAACACGACCTGGCCCTTCGGCTCACCCACGCGGCCCTGGTACGCGAGCGCCTCGGGGATCCACGCACGCACGCTGTCGCCGATCGACATCGACGGCAGCACTTGCTGCCAACCCGGAATGACCGTGGGCAGATCGATGGTCGCTGGCCGCTCATGGCTGCGCGAGCTGTCGAACATCGCCCCGTCTGCCGTCCAACCGGTGAAGTGGATCGTCACGCGATCCCACGGCCGTGGTTTCTCGCCACCTCCGCTCTTCTCGAGGAATTTGTACGCGAGGCCGCTTGCCGTCTTCACCGCCCCTTTGGGCGCCCCAGCGACGTCGGCAGGAGCGGGCTGAGGAGGCACGCCGTCGATGATCTCGAGCAGCTCGATGTCGTAGACCGAGTTGCCGCGAGGGTAACCGGGCCGGCCCACATAACCGAGCTCATCCGGCACCCAAAGCCGTCGCTGTTCGCCGACGCGCATCAACGTGAGGCCTTCGGCCAGGCCGATGATCACGCTGCTCAGCTCCCAGGTCACCGGTCCGCCGAGTTTCTCCGAGCTATTGGCGAGCTTGCCCTTCTCGTTCCAGAACGTGAAGTTCACCCGAACTTTGTCGTGCATCTCCGGATGCGCGTCACCAGTGCCAGCCTTCACCAGTTTGCTGGCGAGCCCCGAAGGCCGTTTCTCCGCGTCGGCCGGCGGCGTTCGGTCCGGCGCTGCAGGCGCAGGCGGAGCTTCAGGCGCTGGCGCGGACGGGCTCGGCGTGACTTCAGGCTGGGTCGCCTGCTTGCCGCTGCAAGCAGCACCCCACCCGAGCATCGCCATCAAGACGATTGTAAACAGCTTGTGCACGTTTGTTCGCAGCGGCGGTCGCGGGAGCCGCTACGCAAGCTCCGCGGCTCCCGACCTCCGCTATTCCCACTACGGTTGCGGCATCAGGGGGCCGCCGGCAGCGGCAGCGTCTTTCGCGCGCGCGAAGTAGATATCGCCGCCGTCGTTGCGAGTGTCCGCCCAGGTGACGACGACGTCGCGGCCCAGGATGTCGATGCCCTTGTAATCGCCCAAGAAGCTCTGCGCGCGGCCCGCGCCGTCGTTGACCTTCACGTTCTTCTCGAAGCCCGTTTTGATGTCAGTCATGCGCGCGTAGTAGGTGTTGTTCAAGCCCATGTCGCGTAGGTCGGTCCAGACCACGTGCACCGCACCGTAACTGTCGACTGCCACCCACGACTGGAATTGTCGCGACGCATTCATGTTGTCGTTGACGCGGATCGGCTGACTGAAGGTGTCACCCGAGTCGAATGAAACGATGACCCACACGTCATCATCGCCTTCGCCATCCGGATTGTTCAAGGTCGCAGCCCAGGTGATCGCGACCACCTTGCCCGTCGGATCCGAGTCGGCACCGATGATCGGATGCGAGCGTGGCGAGCACGGCGAGCGACAAGGGTTGCCCTGTTGTGTCAGGACGCGCGCGGGTTCGAACGTTATGCCCTTGTCCTTACTACGGCGATACGTCACGCGGTTTTCGTTCGTGTTGTATGCGACGTGGACGAGGTCGGTGTTGGTGAACGTGACCGTGGTGCCGTGATTGATGTAACCGAGGGAGATGTTGGGCGCCCAGGTCTTGCCGTAGTCGGTCGATCTCTTCATGCCGCCCGGGTTACCGAGCCACGTGAGCAGCACCGTGCCATCGCCGGTGGCACCGACCCACGGCTTGTCGAGCGACTGGTTGACGCGCGTGAACTCGGACCAAGTCGCGCCCTGATCTTTCGAGTGTCCCATCAGCACGTAGTTGGTTCCGAGACCACCGCTCGCATAGTCCTGACACACTGCGTACAGGTTGCCTTTGTCGTCGATCGCTGCAGCGGGATCGCCGGCGAACGCGCTGCCACCCGCCTTGGTCGTCACCATCAGGTTCTTGCTCCAGGTCTCGCCGTTGTCCTTCGAGACCGAGAAGCCGCAGGGGCGCGGGTTACTGCGCGCATCCATCCAGGCCACGAAAATCAGCCCGCTCGGGTGCGTGGCCATCGTGACCTCGGACTGCGCCACCCTGCCGGTGTCGTCGTTGATCTTCACGTTCTTACCGAAGACCACAGGGGCCATATTGAGTGGCCCGGTGTTGCCCGGCGGCGGCGTCGTCGTGGTAGCTCCGCCGCCCGCCGTCGGAAGGCCGGCGTCCGGAGGTGGCGTGACCGGACCTGCACCTGCCGCGCTCGGCGGCACACCGACTCCACCCGTCGTCACGGGACGCGCCGGTGGAACGGTCGGCGTCATGGGCTGCGTCGTCGGCGGCGTCGCTGAGCCCGTGCCCGCTAAACCCATGCCACTCGGCAGCATCATCCCACCTGGCGTCATCGGCCCTTGCGTCGCGGCAGCGGGCGCTTCGCTCGTCGGGGAAGCACAAGCGGCCAGACAGGTGGTGAGCACGAGAGCGCAGCTGAATCTTGACATCAGGACGTCCTTCGAGGGCCCTTGGCCTCTACACACCCATGGTGTCGTAACCGCACCAGGGCGGGTCCGATATCCTCGCGGTGCGCTGACTGTCAAGCGAACGCCAGTCACGTCCCATGACGTGCAAGAACTTGAACCGCGATCTGGTCCTGATGTCACGAGGACTGCTTCGACCCGAAGTCCGCGTCAAAACAGGCCCGGAGCCCGTCAGCATGATGACCAGCATTCGCCGAGGAGTCCAGCCGACAGGCCATCGCGAGCAGATGTCCACGGTTGGGCACAGCGCCGGGCTGCAGCCGATAGCGGCTGGCCGAGTGGCGCGTGGCGTCTCGGGGCGGTGGGCTGATCAGCGCATGCATCGTGCCCGCGACAGCAGAGCGGCACGTGATGGGCGCGCACACGTGAGCGGCCCACCGGCCCCGGCCATGTTGGGCTATCAATCTGTCAGCACGAACGTGACCTTCATCGTGACGCGGTAGTTCTGCGGGCGGTCATCCTTGATCATGATCTCCTGATCCTTGACCCAGACACTGCGCACGTTCCTCAATGTTTTGCATGCGCGGCTCACGCCTTCACGAATGGCTGCCTCGAACCCTTCCGGCGACTCGGCGCTGATCTCTGTGACCTTGGCAACGGACATGGTGGTCTCCAAACGTTTGTGTCCGTGACGCACCATGCGTACGGACCAGGATTGAGCGGAAGCCAGTTACGTGCCACGTTTGCTGCGTGCGATCGGGCCCATCAGCACGAGTGTGTAGTGTCACCTTGCTGCATCACTGCGACTGTTGTGTCTCTACATGCTTCTTCACCGTGCGCCGGTCGAGACCCGTGATGCGCGCGACCTCCACGAAGCTCTCGTGCCGCGCATACAGCGCGGCGCAATAGCGCTGCACCAGTTGCTCTGCTGTTAGAGCTCCCCCTGAAAACGCCTGTGCGAGCGCCTGATCCTGGGCATGTGCGCGGCGGTCGTCGCGCGCGCATGCCCCAGTCAACAACACCCTGCGCACGCATTGCTCCAGCTCACGCACGTTACCCGGGAAGGGGTAGCTCGCGCCGAGGTCGCGCTCGATGCTTGCCGTGACCTCCGCTGCCAGCTCACTGTCCTCGCTGCCGGTGATGCGCGCGCACAGGTGACGAACTAGCTGCGCCAGCTCTGCGGGCGCCTGCGCGAGCCGCATGCGCAGTGGCGGGACCTCGATCATGTTGGAGCACAAGCGATAGAAGAAATCGTCGCGCAGCGCGCCTTGTGCACGCAGCTCCGGCAACGAGCGGTGCGTCGCGGCGAGGATTCGCCCCGCAAAGCGCTTGTACTCGCGGCTGCCGACCGGCGTGAACACGCGCTCCTGCAGCACGCGCAGCAACTTTACCTGCACGGGCAGGGTGGCCTCGCCGATCTCGTCGAAGAACACGCTGGCGTGCTCGCGACAGCGCGAGAGCGCGCCCTCGTAGTTGCCCACCGCTCCGGTGAAGGCGCCCTTGCGGTGACCGAAGATCTCCGACTCGAACAGCGATTCGGGGAACTCGTTCAGGTGGATGGGCAAGAGGCTCGCCTGCAGGTGATGCGCGAACGCCTCTGCCTTGTCGTTCCAGGGGATGAAGCCCGACAGGCCGATCGCCGCCGCAGCCGCGCCCTTGCCGGTACCGGTCTCGCCCACGATGATGGTCGAGAAGTCCTCCATCCGGTTCCACAGGTGCCGCTCGTAGCGGCGAATGTCGCGCGTGAACACAGCCTCCCATAGCGTCTCCCGCAGCTGCCGCATGCAGCGGCTGTCGCCCACCAGCCCGCGGCTGATGAAGTAGAAGGCGCGGCGCATCTGGTAGAACAGCTCGAGCATGCGCCGTGCGCGCTCGGGCGAGATGCCGCGTGCCACGAGCTCTCGCAAGCAGTCGCGCGCGAACGGCACGCGCAAGGACGCATCGAGCGCGCGTTCCTGCGCCCCGATGTACGCGTCGAGCGGCGTCAAGATGCGGTGGAACGCCTCGAACAACACGCTGTCTTCGACCAGCGCTCGATCGCGTTCTCCGAAGTCGCGCACGTCGAGCTTGCCGTTCACGCCGAGCGCGGTGAGGCGCGCACCGACGCGCTGCAGCATACGCGGTGTCCAGCCGGGCTCGCCCGCCGCAGCCTCGGTGATGGCAGCATCGAGGCTCGTGCGTTGCTCTCCGAACGGATTCGCGTAGGCCGCAGCGCTCACGAGGGTGAACAGCTTGCGGTCGCCGTCACCCAGGCGTCGATCACGTGGCATCGCTGCTTCCCACCACGCGCGCCTCGTATTGCTGGAGCGCGGCTTCGGCCAACGCTTCCTGGTTGGCCTGAGCCGCGTCGATCTCGCTCATGTCGATCGTGTCGCGGGCCACGCGAGCGCGCCCGGCCGCGAGGTGACGTTTGTCGTCCACGCGTTGTCGCAGCCGCTCCACGTCCGCGTCTGATAGTCCGAGCGACCCGTGCATGCCAGCTGCCAGCTCGTTCAGCTCGGCCATCGCTTGCTGCGTACGCATGGCGCTGATGCTGCTGCGCAGCCCTTCGAGCTTGTCGCGAGCGGCACGCAGCGCGATCTCGCGAGAGCGCGTGAGCTCCCGATACATGGCCTCAGCCTCCGAGAGTTGCTGGCGGCAGGACTGAAGCTCCTCCGCGACCTGCTGCAGGCGCAGCGCATGGCGGCCGGCGCCCGCGCGATCTCCTGCATTTAATCGTGCCTGCAGCTTGGGTTCGGCCTGTTTCTGCTCGCGCTCCAGTCGCGCAACCTCGAAGCGCAGCCGCTCACACAGCGCGGCGTGACCTGCGAGCCCGCGATTGTACTGCTGCAGCTTCTTGTGCAGCTCCTCGCGCTCGAGATTCAGGAGCGCTTCTGCGTGCTGGGTCTCCAGCTCGGACACCGACTGCCCCACCACCGCGCACCACAAGTTAGCAATCCGTTTGGTCAGCATGATTGTTTACTTCCGTTGGTTGAGGGGTGGCTCAGGACTGTGCGAGGTCGCGCAGCATCTTCTCGGTTTTGGCCTCTGTGATCTTCGTAACGAGCCGATGGCTCTCGTGCGCATCGCGCAACGTCTTGGACAAGCCAAACGCCGAGGACACGGTGAAGTACAGCCCCATGAGCAGATAGCCCTTGATCCAGGAAGTCACGGGCAAATACAGCACGCCGAACGTGGTCAACCCGAGCGCGATCACGAACGCAGCGATGACTTGGAAGCGCCACGCGGCGGTGTCGCGCAGAGAGATGGGATCCATGTGTAACTCCTTCGAAGCTGTTTGCGCCGCGGCCCCACTGCCGCGCGCCGCTCCCTCAAGAGCAGCCGCCGTGCCACGGGGGCGCGCTGGAACAAACGCTCGTAGTTACAGCTAGATACGCCGCACAACAGCAAGGCGCGGGCGCGGGCGGGCGGGCGCGGCATGAACATGGGATGTACAGGCGTTGTACATCCGATGTTCGATGCGCTCAACTCTGCCCGGAGGGCGCCCCCTGCTCAGCCTGCGGTGGAGTGTTCGAGCATGCCGCGGGGCTCACGTTGCACCGGACCGGCGCATTGCGTGATGGCGTCTCGGAGGTGGGCCACGAAGCGCTGGATGGTGTGTGCGTCGTTGTGGCGTGTGATGGTGAAGCGGATGCCGGCGCGGTTGACGGGGACGGCCGGGAAGACGCTCGGGCAGACGTAGTAGCCCGCCTGTCGCAGCTGGCGTACTGCGGCGAACACGAGCTCAGTGGACGGGAACGGCACCATGAAGATGGGCGTGCGAGCGCGCGAGACGAGCGGGATCTGCGCGTCCGCGAGCGCCTCGAGCGCGGCGTCGATCCGCGTCATCTCTTCGTTCTGGAGCGCGTCGAGCTCGGGACGAAGATGCAGTCGTGCCGAGGCCAGCGCAGCGGACAGCAGTGGTGGCTGGATCGGGCCGGAGAACAGCATGGGTCCGCCGCAGCGCCGGATGCTCCACTTGAGCTCCGCGCGCGGCAAGACCAGCGCGCCGCCCGCAGCGGCGAACGCCTTGTTGAGCGAGAGCGCAACGACGACACGCTCTTCACCGCCGAGCGCATCGAGCGCGGCGCCGCGGCCACGCGCGCCGCACCAGCTGGTGGCATGGGCGTCGTCGATATAGAGATGAAGCGTGGGATGTCTGTGCAGCAACGCCTTCAGCTCGGCGAAATCCGGCAGATCCCCGCGCATCGAATACAGACCGTCCAACACGTGCCAGACGCGCGCGTGCTTCGGCCCGAGCTCGGCCAGGCGCTCTTCGAGGCGCTCGAGGCGGCCGTGGCGCAGAGTCTCGAGGTGCGCGCCTCCGAGCAACTGGACCGCGGCGTGCAGGCTCGCATGCGCAAACTGATCGATGACCACCGCATCGTCATCCCCAATCAACACGGGCAGCGCCGCGAAGTGGGCCAACGTGGTCGTGGGCGCCACGAGCACCTGCCCACATGTCATGTGACCGAGCGCGTCTTCGAGCTGCTCGTAAAGTGGGTGCTCCAGGTAGGCCCGCGATATGGAGAACTGGGTGCCCCACTCCGCAGCGGCATCGCGTGCCGCGCCGACCAGCGCGGGGTGGTGCTCGAGCGCGAGATAGCTGCAGCTGCCGAAGTTGCGGAGCGGCTGGCCGTCGATGTCGACGATGCCCTCACGAATGCTCCGCGCGCGGTTCATGACCACGCCCTCTTCCTGCGCTGCGCGAACGTGCAGCTCGGCCGTTTGAAGCGCCTGCGCGCGAGGAACCGCGGTTCGTTGCCTGGAGCTCATTGTCAACCTTATGAAAGATCGCGCTGGAAGCGATGCAACACTTCCCACGCGCTCGCTGCCGGCGCAGTTAGCAAAGGTGACTAACGTGGGCAAGTGTTAGTTTGACAATAAGGCGTGTGTTCACCGTCGCGTGCGCAAACACGTTGTCACGCCGCTCGCCGCGCAGCGCAGACTCGCGCCATCGTTGCTCAGCCAGGCAAAGCTTGCGTGCAGATCGCGCAATGCGTTGCGTTGCGCGCTGTCAGCAGCGCGCTGCGCACGGATCTGCTCGTCGCGGATCAAGCCCAGCGTTTCAGGACTTCCAACACGCGGCGGGGGTCGTGGCCCAGGATGCGGCCGCTCCACAGCTCCAGCGAGACGGTCTCCTGCACGTGCTTCACCTGGCCGTTCGTGCCCACGAAGATCAGCACCGGCACACCCTGGCGTGTGGGTTTGCCCCAGGCTTCGTCGAGCGGCTTGGCCGCCGCACTATCGAGCTTCAGGACCACGTAGTGCGCGGCCAGGTAGTCGCGCAGCGCTTCGTCGTGGTGCATCAAGTCGTCGAGGGCCAAACACCACTGGCACCAGTTGCCGCCCAGCATCACGAGCAACGGCTTCTTCTCGCTTTGCGCACGCGCGAGCCCCGCCGCGTACGCTGCGCGCGTGTCCTGCGCCGGGTCGTAGATCTTGCGTCCCTGCAGCTGGGAGAGGCGATACCGGTTGTAGTAGCGCGGGCCGAGCTTGTAGCTCGCCACTAGCCCGAGCGCCCCACACACGGCCAGCGCGAATACCAGTGCTTGGCGCTTGTTCATGTCACTCCGCCGCGCTGCTCTCGTCTGCGCTCGGCTCCAGCTCGCGCAGACGCGACAGGACGATCTCCGCCAAGAGCTCGTCGTTTTCGCTCCGGAACATCTGCAGGTGCTCGCCCGGCACGACGTTGGTGTCGATGCGGCCCGTCGTGAACTCGCGCCAGCCGTACAGCGGCTCGAACACGCTGCCCGACCAATCGAATGGGATCGAGGCCTTCAACAAGAGGACGTCGCTGTTGACCATGCGCGTGGGCCGGTACTTGCCGCGCGCCTCGAACAGGCCGTCGGCCACGCGCCGCAGCCGAGCGTTCATCTCGGCGTCGAGCACGTCCGGTGGCGTGAACATGCCCTCCTGCACCTCCGGGCGGAACCTGCGCTTGACGGCCTCGAGGCGCGCGCGCACGTACTCCGTGCGCCCGAGGTGACCGCGCCGCGCGAACTCGCGCACGTGCACGGCCAAGCGCTCGTTGATCGGCATGAGCTTCGGATGCCCGGGCGCGAAGCCATCGAACGAGATCAAGAGCGGCACTTGCCGGCCCATGCGCTCGAACCGCAACGCGAGCTCCAGCGCGACCAGGATGCCGAAGCTGTAACCGCCCAGCACGATCGGCCCCTCGGGACAGGCCGCGAGCACCTGCGGCTCGTACACCGACGCGACGCCCTCGATCGTCTGCTCCAGTTGCTCATCGTCGCTCTCCGCTCCGATCGCGTTCAGCACGTGCAGCGGGTGCTGGTGACCGAGGTGCGCGCCGAGCCCATGGAAGATGAAGCCGAAGCCGCCGATGCCGGAGATCAGCACGAGCGGGACCTCCTTGCCTCCGCTCTGCAAGGTGATGAGGTGTCCCTTCTTCTTCGCGGGCTTCTCCAGCGACGTGGCGAGCGCCTCGATGGTCGGCCGCTCAAGCACGCGCGACAGCGGGATGCGCACGCCCATCTCGCGCTCGATACGCGACACGAGCATCACCGCGAGCAACGACTGCCCGCCGTGCGCGAAGAAGCTATCGGTCACGCCGATGCGCTCGCGCTGCAGGAGCTCCTCCCAGATTCCGACCAGCTTGCGCTCCAGGTCCGTGCGCGGCGCCACGTACTCCGTGCTCAGCGCGCGCTGCGTGGGGCTCGGCAGCGCCTTGCGATCGACCTTGCCGTTCGCCGACACCGGCATGGCGTCGAGCAGCATGATCTGCGATGGCACCATGAAGTCCGGCAGCTTCGCAGCCAACGGCTTCACGATGTCGTGTTCCTCGAGCTTCACGCCGGCCTGCGGCACCACGTACGCGACCATCGCCTTTTGGCCCGAGGCGTCCGAGTACGCTGCGCACAGCACCTCGCGCACGCCGGGGATCGCCTTGATCGCAGCCTCGACCTCGCCGAGCTCCACGCGGTAGCCGCGGATCTTCACCTGAAAGTCGGCGCGGCCCAGGAACTCCAGCACACCATCGTCGAAGTAGCGCGACAGATCGCCCGTCATGTACAGCCGGCCGCCGGCCCGGAACGGATCGGCGATGAAGCGCTCCGCCGTGAGCTCCGGGCGATTCAAATAGCCCTGCGCCAGGCACGTGCCGCCGATGTACAGATCACCGGCCACGCCGATCGGCACTGGGCGCAGCTGCTTGTCGAGCACGTGATAGTGCGAGTTCTGGATCGGGCGGCCGTACGGGATGCTGGTCCAGCGCGGATCGATCGCGCCGATCGGATACCAGTTGGACCAGATCGCGGCCTCCGTCGCACCGCCGAGGCTCATCACGCGCGCTGCCGTGAAGGAGCGGCGCACGTCATCCGGCAACGTGAGCGGGATGTAGTCGCCGCTCAGCATCACGAGCCGCAAGTGCAGGCCGCCGTTCTTCGGGAAGAACGGCGTCAGGCGCTGCAGCGCTGCGGGCGCCGAGTCCCAGATCGTGATCTGCTGCGTGAGGATCGACTCCACGAACGTGCGCGGCTCACGCATGCACTCGCTGCTCGCGACCACCACCGTGGCGCCCGCGCCGAGCGCGCCGAACGTGTCGTACACGGACAGATCGAAGCAGGGCGACGTCACGAACAGCAAGCGGTCGCCGGGCTTCACGTCGAACGTGCGCGACACCCACTCGAAGGTGTTGATCA
>Ga0190269_10000040_pt1 | contig 52025 bp, 42 predicted proteins | sample Popmic249IS_FD_133749 | JGI IMG/M metagenome (GOLD analysis project Ga0190269, IMG submission 133749) | Populus adjacent soil microbial communities from riparian zone of Blue River, Arizona, USA - 249 IS | ecosystem: Environmental > Terrestrial > Soil > Riparian zone | place: USA: Arizona... | reverse complement strand
GAGCGATGTGCCAACCATCGCTATTGCGTTCGGCGGCCATCGTGCCGCTGGCAGCTTCATCGAGACGTAAGGCGGGTGGGGGGCGGGGGTCCGGTGCGGGGTGTTCTGCAGCGTGCCAAGTGCTGTCCGCCCCAACGACACTTGGCGCGCTGCAGAGGCTCGCTTGCGTCGCGCGGGAAAACGCCTGATGCGCCATCGCTACCGCGACAAGTGCAAGCGAGCCGTGCGCCCCGCACCGGATCCCCGCCCCCCGCCCCCCGCCCGCCACCCCACGAAACGCAACACCAGCACGCGACCACGCCGCGACAACCGAGCAACCCGATCAAACTGCAGCGCGACGCTCAGCCCGCCGCCGCCCAGAGCGGAACACTGCAAGCGCCACCAGCCCGATCCCAACCGCAAACCACAACGTCGCGAGTCGAACCAGGATCGTCGCAGCCGTAGCCACTTCCTTCGTCATCGACGGCCCGCCGAGAGCCTGCAACAGCCCCGTCATGCCAGCTTCCGTGACACCGAGCCCGCCAGGCAGCATCGCGAGCGCGCCCACGATCGTCGACGCAGCGTACGCGAACACCGCGGCATCCCACGGCATGTGCAAATCAGGAAACCCGTGCACGATCACGTACAGCGATCCGCACTCCAGCCCCCACGCGAGCACCGCGAGCACCGTTCCGAACACCAGCGGCCCAGGACGCAACATCGTAAGCAGCGACTCGTACGCCTCGTGCAGCTTGTGCATGACCTTCGCGAGCGGCCGGATCCGCTCGCCGAAGCGGAGGATCGCCTCCCCGAGTGGGCGATACGCGCACACCAGCACCATCCCCGATACCAGCACCGCTCCGGCGGCCGCGATGATCACCCCGTGCTCGAACGCGAGCGACCCGAGCGCCGTCAACAACACCAGTGCGATCAAATCCGTCAGCCGCTCCGCGATCACGATCGGCGCCGTCCGCGCGATCGATACCCCGCGCGACTCGTAGAGCAACAGCGACTTGAACACCTCGCCGACCTTGCCCGGTGTCACGCTCATCACGAAGCCGGCGAGGAACACCACGGCGCTCTCCACCAGTGGCACCGTCACGTCGATGCACTGCAAGTAGTAGTGCCAGCGCGCCACTCGAATCCCGTAATTCCCCGCGGCAAGCGCGAAGCCGAGCGCCACCGCGCCCGGCGCGAAGCCGCTGGCTGCGGCGCGCAGCTTCGTCACGTCCCCGTACAGCGCGAGCCCCGCGAACACCAACCCACCGAACAGCGCGGCGATGATGATCTTGCGCGTCAGCCCGCGGGCCAGCTGGGCGGCATCGTTTCCAAGGGGCTGCGCAGCCGCGGGTGCTTGGGGGCTTGTCGGGAGGTCGGCCATGAGCGCGCGAAAGGTGCCATGCTACCTCCCGGTTGGCCAATCGTGCGAATCCACGCGTTGCCCGGGTGCCGATTGTCGACCAATATGGCCCCGTTCCATGTCCGCCAAGACGAATGTCGTGCAGCGAGCGGTCCGGCGTCACACCCTGCGTGAAGACGCGCTGAATCTCCCGAATCTGCTGACCATGGCCCGCGTGGTCATGATCCCCATCGTGCTGTGGCTGATGGCCCAGGACACGCGCGAGGGGAACTTCTGGGCCACGATTCTGTACTCGCTCGCCGCCATCACCGACTTCGTCGATGGCTACCTCGCGCGCCGCATGGGGCTGACCAGCGTGCTCGGGAAGTTCCTCGATCCGCTCGCGGACAAGCTGATCGTGCTCGCGACCCTCGTGTTGATGGTCGAGCTCGGACACGTGCCCGCGTGGGCGGTGATCATCATCGCGGGCCGCGAGCTCTCGATCACCGCGCTGCGGACGATCGCCATCAGCGAGGGCGTCGTCATCGCCGCAAGTCGCGGCGGCAAGGACAAGACCGCCGTGCAGATGGTCGCGCTCGTCGCGCTCATCTTGCACGATACCTACGTGCTCGACTGGGGCTTCTACAAGGGCGCCGTCGATCTGAACTCCGTCGGCCTGGCCCTCTTGTACCTCAGCGTGTTCTTCGCGATCACGAGCGCCGGCGAGTACATCAGCCTGTTCGTCGCCGCCGTCGAAGCCAAGGAAAAGCGCCAGCGCGAAGCCGAAAACGGCCCGTGATCTTCAGGCCGCATCACGGCGACAGGCGCGTCAGCATGCGCGGGAAGGGCGCCGTCTCGCGCACGTGCGGCAGACCGCAGAGCCAGGCCACCGTCCGCTCCAGTCCCAGCCCGAAGCCCGCGTGCGGGAACGTGCCGTAGCGCCGCAGATCCGTGTACCAGCCGAAGGCCTCCGCGGGCAGCTTGTGGTGGGCGATCGCCGCTTCCAAGGTCGCGAGATCGTCCTCGCGCTGTCCGCCGCCGATGATCTCGCCGTAGCCCTCCGGCGCGAGCACGTCCATGTTCAGCGCGAGCTCCGGGCTCTCGGGATCGCGCTTGAAGTAGAACGCCTTGAGCGACATGGGGTAGTGCGTGACGATCACGGGGCGATCGAACTTGCCGGAGATCACCGTCTCCTCGTCGCCACCGAAGTCGTCCCCGTACTGCGCGGCATGGCCGCCTTCCTTGAGGATGTCGATCGCCTGCTGATAGCGGATGCGGGGGAAGGGCTTCTGCACGCGCTCGAGCACCGTCGTGTCGCGCTCCAGCACCTTGAGCTCCTCCTGGCGGCGCTCGAGCACGCGGCTCACCACGCTGACCAGGAAGTCCTCCGCCAGATCGGCGTCGGCCGCAAGATCCATGAACGCGACCTCCGGCTCGACCATCCAGAACTCGGCCAGATGGCGGCGCGTCTTGGACTTCTCGGCGCGGAACGTCGGGCCGAAGCAGTAGACCTTGCCGAACGCGGCCGCCGCGGCCTCCATGTACAGCTGTCCGCTCTGCGTGAGGTACGCCGGCGTGCCGTGAAAATCCGTCTCGAACAAGGTCGACGTGCCCTCGCACGCGTTGGGCGTGAACACCGGCGCGTCCACCAGCAGAAAGCCGTGATCGTCGAAGTAGTCCCGGATCGCACCGACGATCTCCGCGCGCACGCGTAAGATCGCGTGCTGACGCTTCGAGCGCAGCCACAGGTGCCGGTGGTCCATCAAGAAGTCGGTGCCGTGATCTTTCGGCGTGATCGGGTACTCCGCGCTCGGTCGCGCCACGACCTCCAACGCGCTCACGCCGACCTCGAACACGCCCTTCTGGCGCTCGTGCTCGCGCACCACGCCGGTGATGTTCAGGCTCGTCTCCTGCGGCAGGTGCTTCGCCAGCTCGAACAGCTCGGGCGTCACGTCGTTCTTGAACACGACGCACTGCGCATAGCCGGAGCCGTCCCGCAGCTGCAGGAAGATCAGCTTGCCGCTGCTGCGCGACGCGTACAGCCAGCCCTTGAGCTGCACCGTCTGTCCGACGTGCTCAGCCAAACGCTCGATCGACACTCGGGACACTTGGGTTACGTGCTCGGCCACGCGGTTCTCCAGAGAAGCTCGCCAGAAGGTGTACGGGCAGCGTGGCAGCGCCGCCGCTGGTTCGTCAATGTGACTCCGACGCGTTATCATCGCGTCGCTTGCGATCCCGCGCTTCAATCGGCGCGCTCCGGCGCCCTCGTCCGCTCGTCACGGCCCTGACGGCGCTGCTCGCGAGCGCGTGCACCTGCGAGCGCCGCGCGCCCGGCGCTGCTGCGCCACGACCGGCCGCGACGCAGGCTGCCAGCGCTCCCGAGGACTGGCAGCTGGGCCGCTTGCCGGACAGCGTACGCGCCGGCACGCCGCGCGCAGGTGGTGAGCTCGTCGTCGGCGTGGACTTCGAGCCCGCGTCGCTCAACGCGATCGTGACCAGCGACTGGCTCGCCAAGCGCATCGTGCTCGGGCGCGTGTATCAGGCGCTCGTGACCGTCGATGCCGCGGACGATCCGCGCTACCAGATCATCCCGCAGCTGGCCGAGCGCTGGGAGGTGTCGCCGGATGGCCGCACCTACACGTTTCACCTGCGGCGTGACGTGAAGTGGCACGATGGCGAAAGCTTCTCCGCGCGCGACGTGCTCGCGACGCTCGACAAGGTGCTCGACCCGAAGGTGGACGCCGCGAGCACGCGCGCGGATTTCGCGGAGCTCGCGCGCCACCACGCGCCGGACGAGCACACCGTCGTGCTGGAGTGGAAGCAGCCGTATTTTCTGGTGCTCGACGCGCTCTCCGATCTGACGATCCAGCCCGCACACCTGATCGGCAACCTGGACGCGCGCGCCTACAACGAGTCGGCCACCAATCCGCTCAATCGTGCGCCCATCGGCACCGGCCCCTTCAAGCTCGAGCGCTGGGAGAGTCACTCGCACATCTCGCTCGTGCGCAATCCGGCGTACTGGGGGCGCCCGGCGTACCTCGAGCGCATCGTGTTCCGCGTGATCCAGGACGCCAGCGTGCGCCTGCAGCTCGCGCAGCGCGGCGAGGTCGATCTGCTGTACCGCCTCAAGACCGAACAGTGGAGCCGTGCGGACACGCCGGAGCTGCGCGCACAGTTTCATCGCAGCCGCTTCTACGCGGCGAAGTACAACTGGATCGGCTGGAACCTGGCGCGGCCGCCGCTCGGAGATGCGCGCGTGCGCCGCGCGCTCACGCTGCTGATCGATCGGCCGGCGATCATCGACAAGCTGCTGTACGGGCTGCCGAAGCCCACCACCTGTCACTTCTACTGGGCGAGCGCCGCCTGCGATCCGGCCCAGGCGCCGCTGCCTCACGATCCCGGCGCCGCCGCCGCGCTCCTGGATGAAGCCGGCGTGCTCGACCACGACGGCGACGGCCTGCGCGACTATCAGGGCAAGCCGTTTCGCTTCGGCTTGAGCCTGCCCGCCAATGCCTCGGAGACAGCGCGCGTCGCCACGAAGATCAAGGAGGATTTGGCGCGTGCGGGCATCGACATGTCGATCGAGAAGGTCGAATGGTCCGCATTCCTGCAGCGCGTCTCCGCGCACGACTTCGACGCCATCGCGCTGATGTGGAGCGGCGATGCGCGCATGGATCCCACGCAGGTCTGGCACTCGAGCAGCATCGAGGGTGGCTCGAACTACGTCGGCTTTCGCGATGCCGAGGCCGATCGGCTGATCGAGCAGGCGCGCGTCACGTTGGACGCCGCTGCGCGCGACGCGCTGTACCGTCGCTTCGGTGCCATCCTGCAGCGCGAGCAGCCGTACACGTTCCTGTACGTGTTGCCCGAACTCGACCTGCTCCACAAGCGCGTGCGCGGCGCCCGCCCCGGGCTCTACTGGTGGACGTTCGAGGACCTGTGGATCGCAAGCGCCGAGGGAAGCTAACCGATGCGTAGCTACGTGCTGCGCCGTTGCCTGTCCAGCATCCCGACCTTGCTCGGCATCACGTTGCTATGCTTCGGTTTGTTGCGCGCTGCGAGCGCCGACCCGCTGCTCACGAAGGTCAGCGCCCCGGGCCGAACGACACGCGTCACGAGCGAGGCCCTCGCGCAGCTGCGCCAGCTCTACGACCTGGATCAGCCCTGGTACGTGCAATATCTGAAGCTGCTGCGGCGGCTCGTCACGCTCGACCTCGGCACGAGTTGGCGCGACGGTCGGCTGATCCGCGACGTGCTGGGGGAGGCGCTGCCGGTCACCCTGCTGCTGAGCGCGTCCGCGATCCTGCTCGCCTACGTGATCGCAGTGCCCCTGGGCGTGTACGCCGCCGTGCGCCGCGAGAGCCCCATCGACCGCGGCATCAGCTGGCTGCTCTTTCTGCTCTATTCACTGCCGGCGTTCTGGTTCGGCAGCTTGCTCCTGTCGTTTTTGTCGAGCGGGCAGTTCCTGCGCTGTCCGAGCTTGCCGGGTGGCGGCTGCTTCCCGCTGCAGGGCTGGCACAGCTTCCAGGGCTTCGAGCAGCTGAGCGCGTGGGGCAAGCTGCGCGACGTCGTCTGGCACATGTTGCTGCCGGTGATCACGCTGAGCTATCCGGCGCTCGCCTCGATCTCGCGTTTCACGCGCGCCGGCATGCTCGAGACGCTGCAGCTCGACTTCATCCGCACGGCCCGCGCGAAGGGCCTGTCTGAGCGCGCCGTGGTGTTCAATCACGCGCTGCGCCACAGCCTGTTGCCCGTTCTCACGTTGCTCGGTCTCGAGCTGCCGCAGCTGGTCAGCGGCTCGGTCGTGGTGGAGGCCGTGTTCGGGATCAGGGGCCTCGGCCTCGTGGCGCTCGAGGCCATCCGCATGCCCGACTATCCGCTCGTGATCAGCATCGTGACCCTCACGGCCGTGCTGACCTTGCTCGGGTCGCTGCTCGCGGACATCGCCTACGCGCTGCTCGATCCGCGCGTGCGCTACGGAAAGGAGTGAGGGGTGGCGACGCTCCCCGACACCCGCTCCACACCGCGCAGCCTGCGCCGGCGCGTACTGCGCGCGGGGCGCGCGCGCTGGGCGCTCGGCGTGCTGTCCGCGTTGCTCGTCACCGCGCTCGGCGCAGACCTGCTGGCGTCCGACCTGCCGCTTGCGCTGCGCCTCGACGGGGAGCTGCACGTGCTGCCGTGTCTGACGCGGCCAGCTGCACTGCGTGCATTCGACAATCAGCGCATCGCCGCGCGCCTGACGACCGAAGATTGGGCGCTGATGCCGCTCTCGCCCTGGGGACAGAACACGCACGATCTCGGCGCCATGTTGAGCGCACCGAGCGCGCAGCACCCGCTCGGCACCGATCGCTCCGGCCGCGACGTGCTCGCCCGCGTCGTACACGGCACGCGCATCAGCCTCAGCGTGGGACTGGCCTCCGTGCTGATCCTCTCGGGCATCGGCCTCCTCGTGGGCATGTGCGCCGGCTACTTCGGTGGGCTCGTGGATCAGCTGCTCATGCGCCTGGCCGATTGTCTGCATGCGGTGCCCACCATGTTGCTGCTCGTGACAGTGCTCGGCGTGCTGCGCCCCACGGGCGCGGGTGCCGTGCTGGCGATGCTGTGCGTGATCGGAGCGGTGCGCTGGACCGATCTGTCGCGCCTGGTGCGGGCCGAGGTCCTGCGCGTGCGTCACAGCGCCTACGTCGAAGCCGCGCGCGGGCTCGGTTTGAGCTCGCGACAGATCTTGCTGCGCCATGTGCTGCCGAACGTACTGTCGCCGGTGCTCGTCGCCGCCAGCTTCTCGATGGCCGGTGCGGTCGTACTGGAGGGTGCCCTGTCTTTTCTCGGCTTCGGGGTGCCCGATGACGTCGCGTCCTGGGGGAGCCTCTTGAACGAGGTCCGCGAGCACACGCATGCCTGGTGGCTCGCGGTCTTTCCGGGCGCTGCGATGTTTCTCAGCGTGAGCGCCTACAACCTGCTCGGGGAGGCGCTGCGCGATGCCATCGACCCCCGGCTCCAGATGTGAGATGAACGAGCCATGCGTTCGTGGCCACTGGCGCTCTGCCTCGTCGTGTGCGGTTGCACGCGTGGGGGTCACGGCTACTACGGCACGACCCAGCCGAAGCACGGGCCGGACGAGGTCTGGTCGGCGCTGAGCGCAGAGCCGGAGAGCATCGACCCAGGCAAGACGTCAGAAGCCAGCGGCGGCAACGTGGTCTGGAACTTGTTCGCGTCGCTGACGCAGCCGCATCCGCAAGGGCTCACGCCCATGCCCGACATCGCGGAGCGCTGGGACATCTCCGAAGACGGCCTGCGCTATACCTTCCACCTGCGCCCCGCGAAGTGGTCGGACGGCGCGCCGCTGACGGCGGCAGATTTCGAGTTCGCGTGGCGCCGCGTGCTCGATCCCCGCACCGGTTCGCGCTACAGCAGCTTTCTGTACTGCTTGAAGCGCGGAGAGGCGTTCAACCAGCGCGCGCTCGTGCTCTCTGGAGTGGGCGATGCGACGGAGGCCGAGCTGCGCGCGCTGCTCGAGCCGATCGCGCCGCTCGCGCGGCTGACGCTCGACCCGCCGCTGGACGCGGCGCTGATCGTGGTGGGCGGCGAGGAAGCGCAGCGGCCGGCGCTGCGGAGCAAGCTGCTGCGCGAGCTCGCGAACAAGCCCTGGCAAGGCCGGCAGCTCGCGCTACGCGAGATGGAGCCGGAGCTGATCGGCGTCCACGCGCAGGGCGATCACACGCTGCAGGTCGAGCTCGAGACGCCGCTACCGTACTTCCTGTACATCACGCAGTACTACACGACGATGCCCGTGCCCCGGCACGTGATCGCGCGCCTGAAGCAGGACGGCACGAATCCGGATCTGTGGACGCGGCCGGAGCACATCGTGAGCAACGGCGCATTCCGGCTGGCAGAGGCGAAGTTCCGCCAGTACCTGCTGCTCGAGAAGAACCCACATTACTGGGACGCCGCGCACGTCAAGCTGCAGCGCGTGAAGTGGTCGATCATCGACAGCTACAACACGGTGCTCAACATGTACGAGGCCGGCGAGCTCGACTCGATCGGCCCGACGGCCAACTTGCCCGCGGAGTTCCTGGATCTCTTGCGGCGCCAGCGCGACTTCCGCAGCGCGCCGTACATGGCCGTGTACTTCTACTGGTTCAACGTGAAGGCGCCGCCGCTCGACGACGTACGCGTGCGGCGCGCGCTCAGCCTCGCCATCGATCGCAAGAGCATCGTCGAGCACGTCACGCGCGCGGGCCAGATCGCTTCCGCCGATATCGTGCCGGAGGGGCTCGGCGGCTATCCCGGCTTGCACAGCCCGATCTTCGATCCGGAGCGCGCACGCGCGCTGCTGCGCGAGGCGGGCTACGGGCCGGACCGGCCGCTGCCGCAGCTCTCGTTGCGCTACAACACCTCCGAGACGCACAAGCAGATCGCCGAGGCAGTGCAGGCCATGTGGCGCAAGCACCTGGGGGTCGGCATCGAGCTCGAGAACCTCGAGTGGAACGTGTACCTGAAGGCGATGCACGCGCACGACTTCCAGGTCGGGCGCTACGCCTGGGTCGGGGACTACCCGGACCCGTTCACGTTCCTCGAGGTGTTCAGCGCTCACAACGGCAACAACAGCTCGAACTGGGAGAGCGCCCGCTACGAGGAGCTGCTGCGCGAGGCGAACCGCCAGCGCGAGCCCGGGCGTCGGCTCGCGTTGCTGGAGCAAGCAGAGCGCGAGCTGCAGGCGGCCGTGCCGGCCGCGCCGGTCTACGTGTATACGCGCTCCGAGCTGATCAAGCCTTACGTGCGTGGCCACGTGATCAATTACCAGGGCAAACACCTGCTCAAGCACTGGTGGATCGACCGGCGCTTCTACGATCGCGACACGCCGCCGAGCGACGAGCTGGACCATGGCTTCCCGCCGCAGCCGCTAGCGGCTGGACGCGCGGCCTCCGGGGGGACGTGATGCTGGGCTTCGTCGTGCGGCGGTTGCTGGGGCTCGTGCCCACGTTGCTCGTCATCGTGGCGCTGTCGTTCCTGGTGATCCGTCTGGCGCCCGGCTCGCCGTTCGAGAGTGAGCGCGGCATCCCGCCCGAGGTGCTCGCGGAGCTGAACAACAAATACGGCTTCGATCGCCCGTTGTCGGAGCAGCTGCTGCGCTACTTCGGTGGCCTCCTGCGCGGGGATCTCGGGCTATCCACCAAGTACCCGCAGCGCAGCGTGAACGAGATCATCGCGGACGGCTTGCCTGCCACCTTGTTGCTCGCGAGCGTCGCGCTGTGCTGGGCGCTCGGCCTCGGCATCTTCGCGGGCGTGGTCTCCGCCGTGCGCCAGAACACCGCCTGGGATCACGGGCTGATGGGGATCGCGATGCTGGGCATCTCGCTGCCGAGCTTCGTGCTCGGGCCGCTGCTCGCGCTCGTCTTTGCGCTCACGTTTTACGTGTTGCCCCCGGGTGGTTGGGGCGGCCTGCGCCACGTGGTGCTGCCGGGCATCACGCTCGGCTCGTTCTACGCCGCGTACATCGCGCGGCTCACGCGCAGCGGCATGCTGGAAGTCGTACACATGGACTACGTGCGTATGGCGCGCGCGAAGGGGCTGCCGGAGCACACCGTCGTGCTGCGCCACATGCTGCGCGGGGGCCTCCTGCCCGTCGTCACCTACCTCGGTCCGGCGATCGCCAACCTGATGGTGCTGAGCGTCGTGGTCGAGAAGATCTTCGCCACGCCCGGCATCGGGCCGTACTTCGTGGATGCCGCGTTCAACCGCGACTACTTCCTCGTGATGGGCATCGTGGTGCTGTACTCGGTGCTGCTCCTGTGTCTGAACCTGCTGGTCGACGTGGCCTACGGCCTGCTCGATCCGCGCATCCGCTACGACTGACATGGCCACTACGTCCCCCGCACTGATCACCGAGACCGAGCCGCTGATCCTCGGCAGCTCGCCCATGCGCGACGCGCTGCGACGCTTGAGGAAAAACCGCATGGCGATGGCCGGCCTGTGGGTGGCGCTCGGCTTGACCCTCGCGTGTTTCATCGGCCCGCTGCTGGTGCGCGCGATCTGGGGCTACGACTACGAGACGCAGAACCTCGCCTACGGCGCGCACCCACCCTCGCTGCGGCATCCGTTCGGCACGGATTACTTCGGACGCGACCTGCTGACGCGGGTGCTCTACGGCGGGCAGATCTCGCTCGCGGTGGGCCTGCTCGCGGCGAGCGTCGCCGCCAGCATCGGAACCGTGTACGGCGCGATCTCGGGCTACGCGGGCGGCCGCATCGACGGCTTCATGATGCGCGTCGTGGACGTGATCTACGCGCTGCCGTACATGTTCCTGGTGATCGTGCTCGTCACGATCTTCGGCAAGAGCCTGCCGCTCCTGTTCAGCTCGCTCGGGCTCGTCGGCTGGCTGATGACGGCGCGCATCGTGCGCGGTCAGGTCCTGAGCCTGAAGCAACGCGAGTTCGTGCTGGCCGCGCGAAACGTGGGCGTGCGCGGTCCAGGTATCCTGTTCCGGCACCTCATCCCCAACACGCTCGGCCCCATCATCGTGTACTTCACCCTGACCGTACCGGCGATGATCCTGCAGGAGGCCTTCCTGAGCTTCCTCGGTCTCGGTGTGCAGGCTCCACGGCCGAGCCTCGGCGCGCTGATCAACGACGGCGCACAGCACATGGCCGTGTTCTGGTGGGAGCTGGTGTTCCCCGGCGGCGTGATGGCGCTGCTCCTGTTTTCTCTCAACTTTCTCGGGGACGGCGTGCGCGACGCGCTCGATCCACAGCTGCGAGGCCGGACGTGAGCGCGCTGCTCTCGGTCGACGATCTGTGCGTCTACTTCCGCACCGAGCAGGGCGAGGTCAAGGCCGTCGACGGCGTCTCGTTCGAGCTCGAGCGCGGCGAGGTGCTCGGACTGGTCGGGGAGAGCGGCTCGGGCAAGACGGTCACGAACCTCGCGTTCCTCGGTCTCTTGCCCCGTCCACCTGCGTATTACCCGCGCGGCGCGGTGCGCTTTGCCGGCCAGGAGCTCCTGCATGCGGACGAGCGCACGCTGCGCGCGCTGCGCGGCCGGCGCATTGCCATGATCTTTCAGGATCCGATGACCGCGCTCAACCCGTACCTGACGGTGGAGCGCCAGCTGACCGAGGTGCTGGAGGTGCACGAGCGCCTGTCGCGCAGAGCGGCGCGCTCGCGCTCGCTCGAGCTACTGGCCCGCGTCGGCATCGCGGATCCGGAGCGCAGCTTGCGGGCGCACCCGCACGAGCTGTCCGGCGGCATGCGCCAGCGCGTGATGATCGCGATGGCGCTGCTCTGCAGCCCGGAGCTGCTGATCGCGGACGAGCCCACCACGGCGGTGGACGTGACCGTCCAGGCTCAGGTGCTCGAGCTGATCCGCGAGCTGCAAGCGGAGCGCGGCATGAGCGTCATCCTGATCACGCACGATCTCGGCGTGGTCGCGGGCATGGCCCACCGCATCGCGGTCATGTACGCGGGGCGGATCGTCGAGACGGCCACTGCGAGCGCGCTGTTCGCGCGGCCACGCCATCCGTACACGCAGGGCCTTCTGGCGAGTGTGCCGCGCATGGACGCGGATCGCAGCGCGCAGCTCACGCCGATCCCCGGGCTGCCCCCCGATCTGTCGCGGCTGCCGAGCGGCTGCCCCTTCCGCCCGCGCTGCCCGCGCGTCGTCGCGCGCTGTGAGCAGGTCTATCCCGAGCTGATCGAGATCGGGCCGCAGCACCGCGCGCGCTGTCTGCGCCTGGGCGAGGAGACGCCGCCATGAGCGACGAGAGCCTGCGACCGCTGCTCGAGGTGACCGATCTGGCGGTCAGCTTTCCGGTGCGCGTGGGTGGCGGCATCTGGCGCAAAAAGCGGCCGCTGCGCGCCGTGGATGGCGTGAGCTTCTCGATCATGCCGGGCGAGACGCTGGGCCTCGTCGGGGAGAGCGGCTGCGGCAAATCCACGACGGGTCGCGCGGTGTTGCAGCTGCAGCGTCCCACACGCGGCCAGGTGCGCTTCGATGGCGTGGAGCTCACCGCGCTGTGGCGAAAGCGCTTTGGCGCCCGCGTGTGGTCGGAGCGCCTGCGCCAACTGCGCCAGCAGATGCAGATGATCTTCCAGGATCCGTACGCGAGCCTGAATCCGCGCATGACGGTCGAAGACATCGTGTCCGAGCCGCTGCGCACGTTCGCGCGGCTGAGCGCAGCGGAGCGCTCGCGCGCGGTCGCGGAGCTGCTCGTGCAAGTGGGGCTCGATCCTCGTTTTCGTCGGCGCTATCCGCACGAGTTCTCGGGCGGCCAGCGCCAGCGCATCGGGATCGCGCGAGCGCTCGCGCTGCGCCCGCGCTTCATCGTGTGTGATGAGCCGATCAGCGCGCTCGACGTCTCGATTCAGGCGCAGATCTTGAACCTGCTCGCCGAGCTGCGGCGTTCGCTGGGCCTGACCTATCTGTTCATCGCGCACGATCTGGCAGCGGTGCGCTACGTGTCCGATCGCATCGCGGTGATGTACCTCGGCAAGATCGTCGAGATCGCGCCGAGCACCGCCTTGTGCGACAACCCGTTACACCCGTACACGCGCGCGCTGATCGCTGCGGTGCCGGTGCCCAATCCGCAGATCGAGCGCGCGCGCAAGCACGTCGTCGTGACTGGCGATCTACCGAGTCCGCTGTCGCCGCCGAGCGGTTGTCGTTTTCATACGCGCTGTCCGATCGCGATCGATCGCTGCCGACGCGAAGAACCCGCGCTTTTACCGCTGACGATCGCGGGCTCGGAGCGACTCGTGGCATGTCATCTGGTACGCGAGCCGCGCGCGGATACGAACTCGCCTTGAGCCCACGTATCGCGCTGCGTACAGTGCAGCTGATGGCTGAGGGCATTCACGAGACTGCACACGACGCGGCCCACGTGCTGCGTTGCGCGCGCCACATCGGCAGCATGTCTCGCCCGCGATCGCACACGTCGCTTGGCTGCGTAGTGCGATCGCGTCGGGCTCGACGGTCATGTGAACGAGCGAAGTGCGCGGATCCGATCGCGAGTTGAGTCGCTGCGCTCGGACCGACTGACACCCAGAGCAGATCGCCCATCCCACCTGGCGATCTGGTCTGCCGGCCGGGCTGCGCCCGCGATCGCACCTCTGCGTGCGAACGCTGGTTCGTCGGCTCGCGGCTAAATGCCTGAAAACACTGTGGAATAAAACCTATGCGGAACGCGATTGACACCGATCTATTCAAAAGAATATATTCGTCAGCGTTGCTTGATGGGAATCGGACGAAACGAGTCGATACACTGATGCCGAACGTCGCCCCGAGCTCCCTGGCCCAGTCCTCGCCCGCCGCGTTCGGCGAGGCCGAGCTGGCGGACATCGAGGCGCGCTTTCCGGAAGGGCTATCGACGCAGGAGATCGTCGAGCTGTTCGCCGCGCGTGGTGAGCGCCTGAGCGAAGCCACGTTCCGCAAGTACGTGCAGCTCGGGCTGCTGCCGCGCAGCGTGCGCGTGGGCCGCAAAGGCAAGCACCGCGGCTCGCAAGGGCGCTATCCCGCAGGGGTGGTGCGCCAGATCGAAGCGGTGCGGCGACTGATGGCGCAGGGCTTCACCATTCAGGACATCCAGAGCGAGTTCCTGTGCGTGCGCAGCGACATCGACGCGCTGACCCGGATGGTCGCGCAGGTGCTCGGCACCTTGTCGCAGGCCGCCGCTCCGCGCGGCGGTGCAGCGCTGGATGAGATCGTGGCGCGCTCGCTGAGCGACGCGCGTGACACCGCAGACGCGCTGCTCGAGAAGCTGCGCGCGATCGAACAACGTCTGGCCATGCGTGCGCGCATGGCGCGAGCAGCAGTTTGAGCGCAGGCGCATCGAACGCTGCGCGCAATGGATCCAGGGGAACGGAGGCTTGACATGGCGGAACGACCAGAGGCGATGGGTGAGCACAGCGACGGTTCGACGGAGCCGCGTCGCGAGCCTGCGATTGCGGGTTCGTTGGCGTTGGCGTTCGAGGCCTCACTGGAGCGCGGTGGCCTCGGCGCGGACGAGGAAGAGGTGGACGATCTCGGCCGCCGACGCCGTCGCTCGCGCGCAAGAGCCCGCACGATTTCGATCCGCCGCCTCAGTAAGGCCGAGCTGAACCGCGGCCGCGCGCTGTACCCCGAAGAAGATTACTGGCGGCCAAAGAGCCGCGGCGAGTGCGCTCAAATGGAGCGCCCGTGTCCGTTCGTGTCTTGCAAGTACCACCTGTACATCGACGTTCACCCGGTGCGCGGCTCGATCAAGATCAACTTCCCGGACGTCGAGGTCTGGGAGATGACGGATACGTGCGCCCTGGACATCGCAGATCGCGGCGGGATCACGCTCGAAGAGGTCGGCGAGATCATGAACCTCACCCGCGAACGCGTGCGCCAGCTGGAGACGCAGGGCCTCGCTCGGCTGCAGGGCATGGACGACGTCTCGCGGCTTCACGACTACGTGGTCTGATGCTCGAGCTCCCGTCCACGTGAACGGGACGTTGAGGTTGCGCTGTGGCCCTTCTCGCTCTATTGAAGGCCCCGTCGAAGAAGTGCAGGTGATCGCCGGCTCATTGAGCGGGAGGAAAGTCCGAGCTCCACAGGACGGAATGCCAGCTAACGGCTGGTGGGGGCAACCCCAAGGAAAGTGCCGCAGAAAATATACCGCCGTCTCTTGCTTCTGGCGTCCAAGCCAGCAGCCGAGCGGTAAGGGTGAAATGGTGAGGTAAGAGCTCACCGGGCCGGCGGTAACGTCGGTCGCATGGCAAACCCCATTCGGAGCAAGACGAAATAGGGAGGCGTTCGAGGGCGGTCCGCCCGAGCCTCCGGGTAGCGTCGCTCGACGCGCGAGGCGACTCGCGCGCTAGATGAATGATCACCACTCGCGATCCGGCGACGGGCGCGAGAACAGGACTCGGCTTACGGACTCTTCGACCATGAACCCCGCGCCTTTGGTGCGGGGTTCATGCTTTGTGGTGTCTGGCGTGCGTGCGCAGCTCTGCAGCTGATGGCTGCAAACGGAGGTCGCTACGACGCGGCACTGCGCGCGGCTGGCGCGCCAACTGGCTATACATACTCGTCCCAGGCTGGCGGTTTTTTGTGGGACAGGGCCGGCCATGAGACATTTTCGCCCGTTGTCGGCTTCGTGCTTTGTCCTTGCACCGAGTTGTTTCCGGGGCTTACAAGACTTGGGTCAGGGCCCACTAACCATGGAGGTTCCGCGTGAGGGAGCTCGTTCGCTACTTGCTGGAGAACGCGTACATCGACTTCGGAGGAGACCTTTCCATGGAAAAAGTACGGGAGCTCCTCCGCGACGACGAGACCCGTGAAGGACGTGCCCTGCTGGCCAAGCTGATCGACGACAAGGGCGTGGATGACCTGCTGATCACGATCGCCGACTGCCTGAAGGATCACATTCGCGTCGGCATTACCGAGGAAACGATCCGCGAGCAGCTCAGCACCTACAGCGAGTCCTGAGCAGCGCATTCTCCCTACGCGTTGCATTCTCACGTCTCGCCGCACCGTCCGCTGATCGAGCTGCGCAGCCCGAGCTCCCGGAGCGAAACCCGAGCCTGAGCTCTGTCCCAGTCGCTGCCAGTCGGTCCCGTAGCGGCCTCGGGTCCTGCGCCCACCGGCCGCTTTTCGGAAGACTGAGAGAGCATCGTCGCGCGCCTGCGGCCCTGGGGGCTGTTTCGTTTGGATCTCCAGGTTCGCGCTGCTAGATTGCCGCGCCGATGAGTGCAACGCGTCGGCTTTCCTGCTGGTTCTGGCGGTCTTCACTGCGCCGCGAAGCGAGTACCTTCTGGCTGCTCTCGCTCTTGTTGTGCGCGTGCAGCGGCAGCCAGGGCTCTGCGCCCGGCGCGGCCGACTCGAAGAGCGCAGCGCGCGTGGGACCGCGCGTCGAGAGCATCCCGCAGGTCGACACCTCGCAGCTCACGGATGCAGAAAAGACGCTGTGGCTCGACATGGTGAACGATCAACTGTCGCCGTGTGGGGACCCGGTCAGCGTGGCCAAATGCGCAACCGAGCAGAAGAAGTGCGGCGCGTGCGTGACTGCCGCGCGCTACTTGTCGCGCCTCGTGATGGAGGGCTTCGATCGCACCACGCTCGGCGAGCACTACCGCGTGCGCTTCGGCAGCAAGGACAAGCCCGAGCTGCCGCTGGAAGACTCACCGTCGCGCGGGGCACCGATGGCAAAAGTCACCATCGTGGAGTTCAGCGACTTCCAGTGCCCACACTGTAGTGCGGCGCATCCCGAGCTGCTGCGCGTGCTGCGGGAATTCGAGGGCCAGGTGCGCCTGGTCTACAAGTACTTCCCGCTCAGCGGCCACTCGCGGGCCGCGCCGGCCGCGCGCGCAGCCGAAGCCGCGCGCGCACAGGGCAAGTTCTGGGAAATGCACGACTTGCTGTTCGAGCGCCAACGTGAGCTCGAAGACGACGACATCCGCAAGTATGCGCAGCAGCTGGGTCTCGACATGGAGCGCTTCGAGCGCGACTGGAGCTCAGAGGCCACCGCCCAGCGCGTGGATGCCGACCGTCAGTTGGGGCTGAAGCTCGGGATCGAAGCGACGCCCTCGTTCTTCGTGGACGGGCGCTCGTTCCGTGAGTCTCCACGCAGCCTTGGCGCCTACGTCAAGGAAGAGCTCGAGCTGTAGAATCGGCGCGCCGGCCGCGCGTCGTAAGTAAGGGAAAACGGAGGTCCTAGTGTTCGCAAAGTTACGCGGAAAGCTCGCAATCTGGGGTGTGCTGTATGCGCTGCTCGGCGGTGTAATTTCGGTTCCCGCTGCGTCGGCCCTCGATGCGGGAGCGAAGATGCCGGAGATCGGCCTGAAGGACCTCTCGGGCAAGACCGTGGACCTCTCGTCTCTGGCGGGCAAGGTCGTGATCGTCGACTTCTGGGCCACGTGGTGCGCGCCCTGCAAGGAAGAGCTGCCGGAGCTGGAGAAGTTCCACAAGAAGTACGCGGCGAAGGGGCTCGTCGTCGTCGGTGTGAGCATCGACAAGGAAGCGAGCGTGGTGAAGCCCTTCCTCGACAAGCTCAAGATCTCGTTCCCTGTCGTGCACGATGGCGGCCACTCGGTCGCGGGCAAATACGGGCCGCCGCGCATGCCTTCCTCGTACATCGTCGATCGCAAGGGCATCGTGCGCTACGTACACGGCGGCTACCGCGCCGGCGACGCGGCCCAGATCGAGAAGCAGATCCAGGAGCTCCTCGCGCAGTGAGCGCCCTGCAGCTTTGAGCGGCGAGCGCTGGCCAACTGCCGACTCGCGCAGACCGCTCAGTGCCGCGCTCGCGTGCGCGCTGCGTGCAGGAACTCCGCGAGCCGATCCGCGGTGTAGTTGACGAGATGCAGGTCGGGCGCCGAGAAGGTGCCCGTCATGCGATTGATCAGCTGCAACATGCCGAGCAGGCGGCCCTCGTGCACGACGGGCCGCAGCAGCATGTTCTGCGCGATCAGGCCCGGGCGGCCGTCGACCTCCGGCTCGTAGTCGGGCGCCTCGCTCATCTCCGCGATCAAGAGCGCGTGATTGTCCGCACGCGCTGCGCGACCGAACACGCCACTGCTGCGCCGCAGCGCGGTGCCGCGCCGCTCCTCGGCGCCGGGACCGGTGACTGCCACGAAGCGCAGCTCGTCCGTGTTGATGTCGTAGAGACAGCCGCTTAGAGCGGCAGCCGGCACGGTGGTCGACAGCAGCTTCACCACGAAGTCGAGCGCCTCGAGCGGCGTGCGCATGTGCGGCAGCTCGTGCAGAGCCTCGAACACCGAGGCCAGGCGATCGTCCGGCTCGCTGTGCATGCGCGAGGGCGCGCGCAGGCTTTGCTCGGCGGCGGGGTAGTCGACGGCCGGCTCGCCGCGCCAGTCGCGCCACTCGAGCACGACCAGAGGCGGGCGCTGGGGCTGATCCACGAAGCGGTGATCGAAGGCCGCGAGGTTGATCAGCTTGCCGCGCGTCACCTGTCCCAGCTGGCGCTGCAGCTCGGCGAGCGCGAAGCGCAGCCGCGCCTCGGCGTCGCTCACGCCCATGCCCTGCGGCATCAAGTAGGCGCGCTCGCGGTAGGTCAGCGGATTGTCCGCGGTCGGCTCCTCGTCGCGCGTGAAGAGCAGCTCGAGATCTTTCGGCGCCGCCGTCTGCTGCACGCTTTGCGCGGGCGCCGCGGCGACCGGCTCGTACGCCATGATCTCACCGCGCTTCTTCGGCGGAGACGAGGAGTACGCGGGACCTTCGGCGAGACGCGCACTCGCCGTGGAGGGGATGAGCAGAAACTTCCTGCGAGACTCGGAGTCGAGGATCGTGACGGTGCCGTCCGGCGCTACGGCGCAGCTTGCGCCCGTGGGTAGCCCGCCGTCTTCGCCCAGCTCTCGCCGTGCTTCACGCAACGCGCCCATCCAGTTTGGAGCTTCGACCTCTAACTGGTGCAGGGGCGTCGTGCCGCTGAGGGGCGTCACGCGTAGACGCCACTTCTTCGACGTCACAGGCATTCCATGGTTGTAACGCGTTGCAACGTTTTGACGAGTTTCGAGCGAGCAAAGTTGTAGCAATGGCCACTTTGAGCGGTCAAGGAAAGCAGTTGGTAACCACTGCGAAATATTGGCAATCTAGGCTGCAATAAAAGATGAGCGCGGACAATGAGTTGGGCGGCTGCCGTGCTCGGACACAAATCCGAAAATCGCCCAGGCGAGAAGACCTATGTGGGTGCTTGTGATCGGTTCTAGCGCGATATTGCAGCGCGAAGACGGCGGCCTTTCGGTCTTGAAGGAGCTTGGTTGCCGCGTGAAGTCCCACGACCTCTGGGACGACCTGGACGAGCCTGCGTTCCTTGATCAGCCACCGGCGGCAATCCTCGTCGAAGCGCTCGACCAGTTCGATGCCGGACGTGCGGCGCTGATGCGCATCCGCGCCGTGGCAACTTTGGCAGAGGTGCCGAGCCTCGTCGCCGTCACGGTCGGGCAAGCGCAGCGGCTGGATGGAAACGATGGCTTCGATGATTTCGTGCTGGTTCCGTACGTGCCGGCGGAGCTGTACATGCGCATCCGGCGCGCGGAATGGCGACGCAGTGAGTTCGCGGGCAAGGAGCGCATCAAGATCGGCGCGATGTGCATCGATCTCGCGGGCCACGAGGTCACGGTCGACGGGCGCGTGGTCGACCTCACGCACCAGGAGTTCGCGCTGCTGAAGTTCTTGAGCCAGAACCGTGGTCGGGTGTTCAGTCGCGAGCAGCTCCTGAATCGCGTCTGGGGCGTGAACTACTACGGCGGCAGTCGCACCGTGGACATCCACGTGAGGCGGCTGCGGATGAAGCTCGGTCCGGTCGCAGATCCCATCGAAACCGTGCGTGGTGTGGGTTACAAGATGAAGTCTCCATGACCTCATTGCCCTTGGCGATCACCACCGGCGATCCGGGCGGAGTCGGCCCCGAGATCTCGCTGCGCGTGGCGATCGCCGAGCGCGAAGTCGATCGCATCGCGATCTTCGGTGACGCCGGCTGGCTGCGTGAGCGCGCACTGCACCTGGGCGTGCCGCCGAGCGCGCTGCGCGAGTGCGGTCCGGACGAGGCCATCCAGCTCGCGCCCGGGGAGATCGGTCTGTGCGACGTCGGCGTGCGCTGGGATTCGGAGGCGCTCGCGCACCGGGCCTCGCCGCAGGGGGGTAGGGCGCAGCTGCGCACCCTGGACTGCGCGATCGAAGCGGCCAAGGCCGGGCGCGTGCGCGCGCTGGTGACCGCCCCGATGAGCAAAGAGGCCGTGCAGCTGGGTCACCGCGGCACGGCGTTTCGCGGGCACACGGAGCACCTCGCGCAGGCGGCAGGCCTGCACGACGACGACGTCACGATGCTGTTCCTCGGTCCGCGTCTGCGCGTGGGCCTGGTCACGACGCACATCTCGATCGCATCCGCTCCGGCGGAGATCACGCTGCCTCGCGTGCTCCGCACCGTGCGCCACACGGCCGAGGCGCTGCTGCGCTCGCTGCCAGACAAGCGTGGTCTGCGCCTGGGCGTCACGGGACTCAACCCACACGCGGGCGAGGCCGGCATGTTCGGCGACGAAGAGCTGCACGTGATCGGTCCCGCGATCCGCGCGGCCGCGCGCCTGCCGCCATTCGCCGACGGACGCGTGGAGCTGATCGGGCCGCTCCCCGCAGAGACCGCGTTCCGAATCGCAGCCACGGGCGAGCTCGACGCCGTCGCCACGATGCTCCACGACCAGGCCACCATCCCGTCGAAGATCCTCGACTGGGGCAGCGCCGTAAACGTCACCTGGGGCCTACCGTTCGTACGCACCAGCGTCGATCACGGCGTGGCCTACGCCGCAGCCCATAGCGGCGAGATCGATCACTCCGGCATGGCCGCCGCGCTCGAGCTCGCGCGCCGGCTGAGCGCGTAGCAGGCTCGAGCGCGAGAGGATCTCGCCGGATTCTCTCGCACTCGGGGCCGCCGCCGTCAGCTGCTTCAGTCGTAGTATTCGTGGCCGACGTGGGTGATGAGCTCTTCGCCCTGGAGCCAGCGCAGCATGTTCTTGAGCTTCATCTGCTGGATGAAGAGGTCGTTCTCTGGGTACAGGCCCGGCGCGGTCATCGGGCTCTTGTAATAGAACGACAGCCACTCCTGGACGCCGCTCCAGCCGGCGCGCTGTGCGAGGTCCATGAACAGCGCGAGATCGAGCACGATCGGCGCGGCCAGGATCGAGTCGCGGCACAGGAAGTCGACCTTGATCTGCATCGGGTAGCCGAGCCACCCGAAGATGTCGATGTTGTCCCAGCCTTCCTTCTGGTCGCCGCGCGGCGGGTAATATTCGATGCGGACCTTGTGGTACATCTTCTCGTACAGGTCCGGGTACAGGTTCGGCTGCAGGATCGTCTCCAGCACACCGAGCTTCGAGACCTCCTTGGTCTTGAAGCTCTCGGGATCGTCCAGCACCTCACCGTCGCGGTTGCCGAGGATGTTCGTCGAGAACCAGCCGCGGATGCCGAGCATGCGCGACTTGAGGCCGGGCGCGATGATCGTCTTCATCAACGTCTGACCGGTCTTGAAGTCCTTGCCGCTGATCGGAACGGCCATCTCGCGCGCGAGCTCCAGGAACGCGGGCACGTCCGTGGTCAGGTTCGGCGCGCCGTTGGCGTAGCCCACGCCCTCTTTCATGAGCGCGTACGCGTAGACCATCGACGGGCTGATGCCCGGATCACTGTCCTCCAGGCCGCGCTCGAAGGCGGCGAGCGAAGCGTGCACGCCGGTCGGCTCATGATGCACCTCGGTCGAGCCGCACCACACGCTGACACAGCGATCGACGCCGTTGTCACGCTTGAAGCGCTTGATGTCATCGCGTACGGCCTCGGCGAGCTCGCGCTTGTTCGTCTCTTTCTTGACGTTCTCACCGCGCAGGCGCTTGACGAACTCGGGGAAGAACACCGCGGGCATCGGCTTGACCGCCGATAGCTCGTCTTTGACCTGGCTCAGGTGCTCGAGGCTCAGCACATCGGCGTTGCGCGCCGCGGCGTAGCCGTCCTCTGGGAACAGATCCCAACCGCCGAACACGAGATCATCCAGGCTGGCGAGCGGCACGAAGTCGCGGATCAGCTGCTGACGGTTCTCGGTGCGTTTGCCCAACCGAATGTTGCCGAGCTGCGTGAGCGAGCCGAACGGCGAGGCCAAGCGGCGGCGCGCGAGCATCGCGCCAGCGATGAATGTCGTGGCGACCGCTCCCATGCCGGGAATCAGCACACCCAGTTTGCCTTTGGCGGGCGCAATCCGCGCGGGTTTCTTCATGACGGTATCGTACCTCTCCGGGCTGTAAGCAGCGTCACGGCGATGTAGCGGAGTCGAACCCGAAAAGCCAACCCAGCGTCTCGCCACGTTCGCAGCGTTGCGTGAATCGTGCCGAAGGGTGGCTGGCGTATTTGTTGCTCAAGACACCAGGTATGAAACGCTCCGCTCGTCAGTTACGTGACGGACAAGCCTCGCGCTTGCCTGCGGTGCGTCGCTCCAGTGACCGAACCGTGACCCCACGGCACGCCTGTGTCCCTGGCGCAACACTGTGTGACTTCCAAAGCACACTGCGAGAACAACTATGAGTCGAGCCATTATCTTAGCTGCGGGCATGGGTGAGCGTCTCGTGCGCGGCAAGGCCTACCCGAAGCCGCTGCAGTTGGTGCGCGGGCTGCCCTTGATCGTACGTGTCTTGCGCAATCTCGAGCTGGCCGGCGTGGACGAAGTGGGCATCGTCGTCGGGCATCTCGGTGAGGTGTTGATCGACGCGCTCGACGACCTGCCGTTCGACATGAGCTTGCGCTTCTTCTGGAATCACCGGTACGACAAGCCGAACGGCACGTCGCTGTTGGCTGCGAAGGAATTCGTCGACGGCCCGACGTTCCTGTTGATGAGCGATCACTTGTGGTCGCCCGAGCTCATCCAGCGCGTCCGCAGCTATCCGCTGCGCGACGACGAGGCCGTGCTCGGTATCGACTTCAAGATCGAAGACTGCTGCGATCTGGACGACGCGACCAAGGTCAAGCTGCAGGGCGATCGCATCGTCGCGATCAGCAAGCAGCTGCCCGCGTACGACGCGCTGGACACCGGCGTGTTCCGGATCACGCCCGCGGTGATCCACGCGCTCGAGCGCGTCGAGGGCCCGGCGGGCTGTTCGCTGTCGCAAGGCATCGCGGAGCTCGCTTCGCACGGCAAGATGCGGGCGGTGGACGTGGGCGACGCGGCCTGGGTGGACGTCGATACGCCCCTCGCGCACGCCCACGCGGAGCAGCTGTTGCGCCGCTACGGGCCGGCGCTGCGTCCTTCGATCCCGGTCACGACGGGCGTGGATCTGGTCGCCCCGGCCGAGTGAGTCGAGATCCACGTAACCGTGGACGCAACCGTGGACGTGGACGATCTCTGTACCGTCTACGTCGCACGTCCAAGGTGACGCGGGTCCCTTCCTTTCGATCGGGTGGGCCGTGTGAGATGATGGGGTAGATTGTGGCAAGACGGCGCTCCCGCCGGGGCGCCGTCCGGCGTTCTGAGGGTGGCACGGTCCGGATTGCGGGCGTGTCATGCATGTGTCGACGGGCTCGGAACGCTCGGAGATTGCTGCCGAGTTGCGCGTGTGCTACACACCGCGCCGAAGTTTTGGGATTGCGCCTAGGTGGGCCTCCCGTGTGGGTCCGCCTTTTTTTGTCTCTTTTCGCCCGCGACGGCCGCCGCACGCGGCCGGTCACACGGTCACTCTTTTCCGTTTTGGGGTTTGCGCTGATCACGTTCGCGATGCCTTTGCAGTCGGAAAAACTCAATGAAGATGGGCGCCTCGCGCAATTGCGCCAGGTGATCGAACCGATCTGCGCCGCGCACGGGTTGTCGCTGGTGGACGCGCGCTTCTCGAACGAGCACGGTTTCGTGCTGAAAGTGTTGATCGAGCGACCCGGCGCAGACGCCAAAACAGGCGCGCAGGTATCGCTCGACGATTGTCAGCGGGTCAGCCGCGATCTTTCCACCGCCCTTGACGTTGCCGAGGGCGTCGCACCACAAGGAGCGTATCGGCTCGAGGTCGGGTCACCGGGGCTCGATCGGCCGCTCTTTTCGCTCTCGGATTTCGCACGCTTCGCAGGCGAGACCGTCCGCGTGCAGATGCACGCGAAGGTCGCGGGGCGACGCCGCTTCACCGGGAAGCTGCTCGGCATCGACGGCGAGCTGGTGAAGCTCGAACAAGACGGCGAGCAAATCACACTTCAACACCACGAGATCGCCAAGGCGAATCTCGTCTACCGCTTCTGATGATGGAACAAAAGCAATCGAATGGGCGCCTCGGGCGCAGAGAGGTAGCCATGCAAGAGGGCACACTTTCTCTACAGCACATCATCGACCAGGTGAGCCGCGAGAAGGGAATCGATCCCAAGATCCTCGTCGAGACGATGGAACAGGCGATCCTGACTGCCGCCAAGCGCACGTTCGGCCCGAACCGCGAGCTGGAAGCTCGCTACAACGACACCATTGGGCAAGTCGACCTGTTCCAGTACATGACCGTCGTCGAAGACGTGAGCGACCCCGAGCGCGAGATCTCCGAGCAAGACGCCAAGCGCTACGGGCTCGAAGCGGACCTCGGTGAGGAGCTGGGCTTCCAGATCTTCTATCTCAAGGAAGACGCGGACAAGGCGCGGCAGCAGGACAAGGAGTTCGGCGACCTCTTGCAGATCTCGCAGGCCCGCCACGGCTTCGGCCGCATCGCGGCGCAGACCGCGAAGCAGGTGATCATCCAGCGCGTGCGCGACGCCGAGCGCGAGAACATCTTCAACGAGTACAAGGATCGCCGCGGCGAGATCATCACGGGCGTCGTGCGGCGCTTCGAGCGCGGCTCGAACATCGTGGTCGACCTCGGTCGCACCGAAGGTATCCTGCCCCAGAAGCATCAGACCCCGCGCGAGACGTACCGCCCCGGCGACCGCATCGTGGCGTTCTTGAGCGACATCGACCGCGAGGCACGCGGTCCGCAGATCATCCTGTCCCGCACGGACGTGGGCCTCCTGGTGAAGCTCTTCGAGATGGAAGTGCCGGAGATCTACGAGGGCATCGTGCGCATCGTGGCCGCGGCCCGCGAGCCCGGTGCGCGCTCGAAGATCGCCGTCAGCAGCCGCGACCCGGACGTGGATCCGGTCGGCGCTTGCGTGGGCATGAAGGGCTCGCGCGTGCAGGCGGTCGTGCAGGAGCTGCGCGGCGAGAAGATCGACATCGTGCCCTACGACCGCGACCCGGCGCGCTTCGTGTGCAACGCCATCGCGCCCGCGGACGTGGCCCGCGTGATCATCGACGAGGCCAACAGCGCGATGGAGCTCGTGGTCCCGGACGACAAGCTGTCGCTCGCGATCGGTCGCCGCGGTCAGAACGTGCGCCTGGCCTCTCAGCTGACCGGCTGGCGCCTGGACGTGATCGGCGAGTCCAAGTTCAAGGTGATGGAGGAGCAGGCGATCTCCGCACTGGCCTCCATCGAGAACCTGGATCGCAACCTGGCGCTGAGCCTGTACAAGCAGGGCTTCCGCAGCCTCGACGAGGTCGCCGAGGCTTCCGAGGAGGAGCTGGGCGGGCTCGAGGGCCTGGGCGGTCCGACGCACGCGGCCTCCCTGAAGCGCCGCGCTGAGACGGCGATGGACAAGCTGCGCCTGTCGCGCATCAAGCGCGCGGTCGCCGGCGACGACGTGCTGAACGACCGCGACGAGCTGCTGCTGGTGCAGGGCGTCACGCCGCGCATCTCCGACCTGCTGCTGCACGCGGGCTATCGCAGCGTGCGCGATCTGGCCTCGGAGGAGGATGTGGATCGGCTCGCGATTCGCACTGGTCTCGGCAGTAAGCGTGCCCAACAGATCCGTGAGGGTGTGCTCTACTATCTGGAACATGATCACGCGCGTGTGGGCGACGGTCAGCGGGCCGCCCACGCGAGGCACGAAGCGGCTCGTCAGTCGGAAGCGGCGGAGCGAGACGCGAAAACGCTTGCGAACGACAGCTCATTGACGGCGGAATCGGGCGGCGAGACGCAGCCCCGCAACTGACGACCCGCCGCGGGCGGCCAGCCGGATGGCTGGCCCGTCCGACCGCCGACCGCTACGAGAACTCGCCCCCACTCACGTTGATAGGAAGAACGCCCTGGTAGAACGGATGAACGTACCTGCGACAGACAGCAGCCGCGCGTGTGCCGGCTGCCGACAGACTGATGCCCGCGAGGCGTTGCTGCGCTTCATCGCGGTGATCGACCCGCCCAATCCGCCGCAGCTCGCCCCGGACATACGGCGGCGCGCGCCGGGCCGGGGCGTGTCGGTGCATCCGCGCTTCCGCTGCGTGGAGGCCGCCGTGCGCAGTGGGGCTCTACGGCGCGGCCTGGGTGTGCAGGCTGAGCTGTCTGCCCGCGAGCTGGCGCGCACGGCAGCGGGCCAATACGAGCGGCGTGCGGCGGGGCTGCTCACGGCTGCGGCTCGCAGCCACAACGTGGCCGTGGGTACGGAGGCCGTGCGCGCCGCCATCGCGGCCCGCAAGGTGGAGCTGCTCGTGGTCAGCCGCGACGCAGAAGGAAGTCGTGAGGAGCTCGTCGACGCCGCCCAACGGCTGGGTCGCGGCTGCCTCGTGTGGAGCACTAAACAAGAACTCGGTCGACTGTTCGGCCGGGCCCTGCTGTCCATCGTGGGCGTCCTCGACGCCGGGATCGCGACTGAGCTACGGCATGTGGTCCGCTGCGCCACCGAGCTTGCGGAGGACGCATGATCAAGACCCGGGTTTACGAAGTGGCGCGGGAAATGGGGCTCGACAATCGCGAGCTCATGACCAAGCTAGCGACGCTTGGCATCCAAGTACGAAATCACATGAGCTCTCTAGAACCAATCGACATCGAACGCGTGAAACGATCACTCGACAAAGAAAAGCAGCAGAACGTCGTCGAGGAACGGATCCGGCCGACCGTCGTGCGTCGGCGGTCCGTGAAGCGTGACGATGAAGATGAGCTCGATGCCAAGCCGGCAGCGGCGCCCGCCACGCCGCCTCCCGCCGCGGCACGGAGCACGGGCAGCGAGCCCGCTCCGGTGGTGAGCCGCGAAGAGCGTGACCACCGCGAGCGCCGCCCCGCGCCCCAGCCGGCAGCGCCCGCCCGGGCACCGGAACCGGTCGCGGCCAAATCAGAGCCTGTGCGGCGCGAGGATCGCGAGCCAGCTCGTCAGGCAGCACAGGGGGCGCCGGCAGCGGCGCAACCCGTCGCGCACGCGCCCGCTGCGCCCGCCGCACCCGCACCGGCTGTCGCACGTCAGGAGCGCAGCGCGCCCGAGGCTTCTGCCCCGGCGCCCGCCCGCCCGGTCCGCAACGAAGCTGGGCCCCAGCCCGTGGCGCGCCAGCCGGAGGCGCCGCGTCCCGCGCGTCCCGAGGCCTCGGCACGCGGTGAGTCACGAGAGCACGTTCAGCCTGCTCCGCGCCAGACGGAGGCCGCGCGGCCCGCGCCGTCACCGGCAGCGGCCTCTGCGCAGCGGCCCAGCCCCGAGCCGGTGGCCGCCGCCGCGAATGCGCCTTCGCCCGTCAACCAACACTCTCCGCGCCGCGGTCCGGCGCTGTCGGTCGAGCAACGCCTGGGCATGAGCGACTTGCCGCCAGGCGTCGTCGCGCGTGGCAGCATGGTCGGCAGCTCGGCCGCTCCGCTCTCGGCGGCAGCGCGCTCGCGCATCATCGCCGAGCACGCGGCCAAGACCGCCCAGCTGCAAGGCGGCGGCGGTCCGAGCGCGCCCCCACGCCGGCGCGAGCTGGTGCGCTCGGCGCTCGGTCCCACCGGCCGCCAGCAGCAGCAGCGCGGTCGCCCCGGTCGTGCGCGCAAGATGGCGCCCGGCAAGAAGGGCATGAAGACCGAGATCACGACGCCGAGCGCGGCGAAGCGCGTGATCCGCATCGAGGACGACATCGGGTTGCAGGTGCTCGCGGCGCGCATGTCGCTCAAGGCGACGGACGTGCTCGCGAAGCTCATGGAGCTCGGCATGACCGGCGTGATGATCAACTCCACGCTCGACGCCGACACCGCGAACATCCTCGCAGCCGAGTTCGGCTTCGAGGTCGAGAACGTCGCGGTCACCGAGGACGATCTCATCACCGAGGCGCGCGGCACGTACACGGACGAGGCCAGCGAGCGCGTGAGCCGTCCGCCCGTCGTGACCGTGATGGGTCACGTCGACCACGGCAAGACGTCGCTGCTCGACCGCATCCGCCGCACCAACGTCGCGGCGCACGAGTCCGGCGGCATCACGCAGCACATCGGCGCGTACCGCGTCGAGACCAAGAAGGGCGTGATCGTGTTCATCGATACGCCGGGTCACGCGGCCTTCACCTCGATGCGCTCGCGCGGCGCCAACGCCACGGACCTCGTGATCCTGGTGGTCGCGGCGGACGACGGCGTCATGCCGCAGACGCGCGAGGCGATCAGCCACGCGAAGGCTGCCAAGGTGCCCATCATCGTGGCCGTCAACAAGATGGACAAGCCGGACGCTCGCCCGGATGTCGTCATGCGCGACCTCGCCACCGAAGGCCTGCAGTCGGAAGACTGGGGCGGCGACACGATGTTCTACAAGATCTCGGCGCAGACCGGGCAGGGCGTCGACGAGCTGCTCGACGGCGTGCTGCTGCAGTCCGAGGTGCTCGAGCTGCGCGCGAACCCGACGGTGCCCGCCGAGGGCGTGGTGCTCGAGGCCTACCTCGACAAGGGTCGCGGTCCGGTCGCGAACGTGCTGGTGCAGGACGGTACGCTCTCCACCGGCAGCGTGATGGTGGTCGGCTCCTCGTTCGGCAAGATCCGCGCGATGACCGATGACCGCGGCAAGCCCACGGCCAAGGCCGGCCCCGCCACTCCGGTGGAGGTGTTGGGTCTGTCGGAGGTTCCGGAGGCTGGCGACCGCTTCAACATCGTGACCGACGTCAAGGTGGCCCAGCAGGTCTCCGAGCGGCGCAAGAAGACGGGACGCTCCGCACCCACGGTGATGGGCGCGAAGGTCGGTCTCGACGCGCTGTTCCAGAAGATGCAGGAAGGCGAGCTCCAGGAGCTGCGGCTCGTGGTGAAGGCCGACGTGCAGGGTTCCTCCGAGGCGCTGGTCAAGGCGCTGACCGAGCTGTCCACCGACAAGGTGAAGGTCGTCGTCATCCACTCGGGTGCCGGCGGTATCACAGAGAGCGACGTGATGTTGGCCTCGGCTTCGCGCGCGATCGTCGTGGGCTTCCACGTGCGGGCCACGGGCGGTGCGACGAAGATCGCGAAGGCCGAGCAGGTCGAGGTGCGGACCTACAACATCATCTACGAGGCCGTCGACGACGTGAAGAGCGCGATGATCGGCTTGCTCAAGCCGACATTCAAGGAGAGCGCCCTGGGTCGGGCCGAGGTACGCGCGGTGTTCGCGCTGCCCAAGGGCACCATCGCGGGTTGCTACGTCATCGATGGCAAGATGGTGCGCGGCGCCAAGGCGCGTCTGTTGCGCGACGCGGTGCCGGTCTGGGAAGGCAACCTGCGTTCGCTGCGCCGCATCAAGGAAGACGTCAAGGACGTGGCGACGGGCCTGGAGTGCGGTATCGGTCTCGACCACACCGACATCAAGGAGCACGACATCATCGAGTGCTTCGAGATGCAGGAGGTCACGGCCGCTCTGTAAGCAACTGATTTCGAAAGCTCGACCGCTTGTTCACCGCACGGCTGTCGGCCGTGCGGGGGCACGGCCGAGCCACCGGTGGGGACGGATGGTGGTCGGAGTCTGTAAGGTGGCTTTTTCGCTGCCGGGCAATGCGTCGCTCAAGGGCAAGCGCAGTATCGTGCGCCGCATCGTCGACCGCACGCGGGCCAAGTTCAACGTCGCCGTGGCAGAGGTCGAGGACATGAACTCGCACCGGCGCGCGGTGATCGGCCTGTCGGTGGTGAGCAACGATGGGCGTCACGCCAACTCCATGCTCGACCGCATCAGCAGCTTCATGACCAGCTTGACCGAAGCCGTGCCCACCGAGCGCAGCCTGGAGATCTTGCATGTGAGCGGAGAGCCGGCGCCGTTCGTGCCGGGCGAGGGGCTGGGCAGTTTGACGGACAGCGATTGGGATGACGACGATGAGCGCTAAACGCAGCTCCCGAAGAAGAGCCGAGCGCGGCAACAAGCCGAGCCGCTCACAGCGCGTGTCGGGCCGGCTGCAAGCCGAGCTGATGGAGCTCGTGCTGCGGGGTGGTCTGCGCGATCCGGGGCTGGCCGATGCCTACTTCACGAACGTGAAGCTCACGGATGATCTGCGACATGCGCGGATTTACTTCCGCTTGACGCGACCGAGCGTCAGTGACAAGGACCGGGAGTATGCGCTCGCGGCGCTGGAACGGGCGAGCGGCTTCATCCGGAAGGAGCTAGGTCCGAAGTTGCAGCTCCAGTACATGCCCGATCTCAAGTTCTTCTGGGACGATGGCCTGGACCGCGCGGCGCGCGTGGAAGCCGTGCTTGCGGAGATTCACCGGGAAGAAGAAGGTGAGTCATGAACGCGCAGCTCGCGCAGGCTGTTAAGCTGGTCCGCGACGGGCGCCGCTTTTTGTTGACGTGTCACGTCTTGCCGGACGCAGATGCCGTGGGCTCGATGCTCGGGCTCTCCGAGGTGCTGCGCGCACTGGGCAAAGACGTGTATCTGTACAACCGTGATCCGGTGCCGGAGCAGCTGCGCTTCTTGCCCGGCGCCGAGACCGTGCAGTCCAGCTTGCCGTCCAGCACGAGCTTCGACGCCACGTTCGTCACGGACACTGCCGCGCGCTCGCTTTTGCCCCGGCAATTTCCCCCCAGCGGCGTGACGGGTCCGGTGGTCATCCTCGATCACCACGTCGCCCACGATGACTTCGGGGACGTCGTCGTTCGCGACGTGAAGGCGTGCGCCACCGCCGTGGTGGTGATGGATCTCGCGCACGCGCTCGGCCTGCGTCCGCTGCCGCCAGCGGCGTCAGCGCCGTTGTACACCGCGTTGGTCGCGGATACCGGCGGGTTTCGTTATCCGGGCACGACGGCCGATACGCTGCGCACGGCTGCAGACCTGTTGGACAGTGGCGTCGATCCCTGGCGCGTCGCGTCCCACGTGTTCGAGAACTGGTCGATGGCGCGCATGCGCTTGCTCGGACTCGCCATCAACGCGATCGACACGCAGCTCGACGGTCGCGTCGCCGTGCTCACGATCCCGCTGGCCATGCTCACGCAGGCGGGCGCCACCGACGACATGGCCGAAGGCCTCGTCGAATACGGCCGCATGCTGAAGGGCGTCGAGATCGCGATCATGTTGTGGGAGCGACGGCCGCGCTCGGATGAAACCCTGGTCGGTGCCACGCTGACGCGGCTGTCGCTGCGCAGCGCAGGCGGAGCCGACGTGTCCCGCGTCGCCGTCGCCCTCGGGGGTGGCGGTCACCGCGCATCGGCCGGTGCGACGTTGACCTGCGACATCGACACCGCGCGACGCCTCGTGCTGGCCGAGGCCGCACGCGAGCTGGCGCGCAGCGCGCCGCGCTGAGCCCGCCGCGATGTCGGGTGTCGAACAGCACGGCGCGAGCCCGGGCGCTCCTCACGGCGTGTTGGTGCTCGACAAGCCGAGTGGACCCACGTCGCACGACGTGGTGAGCCGCGTCCGCTGGCTGCTGCGCACGCGGGCGGTTGGTCACGCCGGCACGCTCGATCCGCTCGCCACGGGCGTGCTCGTGATCGGAGTGGGCGAGGGCACGAAGCTGCTGTCGCACTTGAGTGGCGCCGACAAGGCCTACGTTGCGACGTTGCGCCTGGGTGAGACGACCGACTCTCTGGACTCGCAGGGCCGCGTGACGCAGACCGCACCGGTTCCCGCGCTGTCTCACGACGCGATCGCCGAGGTGCTGCGCGGCTTCGTCGGAGCGCAGCGGCAGCGCGTGCCGGAGATCAGCGCCGTGCGTGTGGACGGCCAGCGCCTCTACGATCGGGCGCGCCGCGGCGAGACGGTGAGCGCGCCCGAGCGTGAGGTGGTGGCGCATGAGCTCGAGCTGCTGCGCGTGGCGCTGCCTGAGCTCGAGCTGCGCGTGCGCTGCAGCAAGGGTTTCTACGTGCGCTCGCTGGTGCGAGATCTGGCGCAGGCGCTCGGCAGCGTCGGGCATCTCACGGCGCTGCGGCGCACGCACAGCGGCTCCTTCTCGCTCCAAGAGGCCGCGCCCGAGCACGCGCTGTCGGGCGACCGCGAGCTCGGCGCGGCGCTGTTGCGCGAGCGGCTCCTGCCGCTCGCAGCGGCGATGCGCGACTGCGCGCGTGCGGTCCTGAATGAGGTCGGTCTCGGCCACGTGCGACACGGACGACCGCTCGACGCCGCGTGCTTCAGCCGCTGTGATCCGCTCACGCCGGGGCAGCAGCCGATCGCGCTGCTCGACGAGACCGGGAGCTTGCGCGCGCTGGGTCGCGCCGAAGGCGAGCGGGTCCTGATACAGCGCGGGATCGTCCAGGCCTGAGGACGCGCACGCAGCGCGACCTCGACAGCTGCAACGCTTCGGGCGAATACTGAGCGCCGCGACTGCATGCCGGAACCTCCCGCTCGTCCGAATCTCACGCCGCGTGTGCTCGCGTTGCTCGGGTTCACCGCCAGCGCGCTGGGGTTGTGGCAGCTCGGAAAAGCCTACGACGACTTCCGCTTGCCGCAGCAAGGCGTCAATCTGCTGCCGGAGCGCGAGCTGGCGTTCTACGCCTATTACACTTTGTGCGGCAGCGTTGCGCTCGGCTGCGCGCTCTTCGCGCTGAACGGCGCGCGCTGGGTCCATCGCCTGTCGCTCGCCCTGCGCAAGCTGAGCGAGCGACCCGCGCAGCTGTGCCTGGCCGTGTCCGCCGCCGTGTTCTTCACGAGCCTCGGCGTCCGGCGCCTGGTGCTCCACGGTCAGCCCATCGCGGACGACGAGACGACCTACCTGTTCATTGCACGCACGTTGCTGGCTGGACGCCTGTCGAACCCCGCGCCTGCCGACCCCGACTTCTTCCGCAACCAGTTCATCGTGCTGAACGAGGGAGGCTGGTACGGCAAGTATCCCATCGGCCATCCGTTGCTGCTCGCGCCTTTCGAGGCGCTCGGACTGGTGGATCTGGCGATGCCGCTCGTAGCGGCTGGCTGCGTACCGTTGTGTTACGCGCTCGGCCGGCGCTGGTTCGCGCAGGGTCCCGCCCTGTGCGCGAGCGTTCTGCTGCTCGCGTCGCCGCACTTCGTGTGGACGGCGGGCACGTTGCTGTCGCAGACGACAGGTGCTTTCGTGCTGCTGCTCGGCACGTATTGGGCGCTGCGCGCGCAGGAGTCACAGCGCGCGTCGTTCGCGCTGCTCGCCGGTGCGGCGTTCGGCTTCGGGATCCTAGTGCGGCCTCTGCCTGGAGCGCTGTTTGCGCTCGGCGCCTGCGCGTGGGCGCTGTCCTGGATCGCGGCCGCGCGGCCGCCCGAGCGCGCACGCAGCCTGGTGCGGGTGCTGGCGTTCGGCGTGCCCGTCGCGCTCGGCGGCGTGGCATTGCTGGCCGTGAACCACGCGCAGACGGGGCACGCGCTGTCCTCGGGCTACCACGAGGTGCACGGCAGCGTGCCGATGCTGAGCAACCGCGACGGACAGCTGGCGAGCTCGGTTTTCGGGGCCGTGCTGCGCGAGAGCTTCTGGCTGTTCGGCGTGCCGGGGAGCCTTTTGCCCGTGCTGCTCGCGCGGCCCGTGCGGCACGCGGCGCTGTTCTGGGCGCCGATCTGGGCGCAGCTCCTGTACCGCGTGCTGTACCCGAAGACCGTGGTCGGCAGCACCGGTCCGATCTACCTGACCGAGATCGTGCCGCTGCTCGCGCTGGCAGCCGTCGACGGCGTGCAAAGGGCGCGGCGCGCCTGGCCGGCGCTGCAGCTGCGAGCTTCGCCGCTGGTGATCGGGCTGCTGCTGACGGCTGCATGCATGTTCGTGCCGGTGCAGTGGCGCACGTTGCGCCGTGCAGCTGATGCGCGCTCGCACGTGTTCCGCATGCTCGAGCAGAGCCAGGCCGAGCGCGCGCTGGTGTTCAGCGACGCCCTGGTGTTTCCAGGCAGCGGTCACTCCTGGGCTTACTACCCGGACAATCCAGCGCCTGATCTGCAGGATCCGGTGATCTTCGTGCGCGTGCCGCGCGCGAACGTGCTGCTGAACATCCGCGACTTCTGGCAGCGCCGCTTCTCGGACCGCCGCGCATTCGTGTACAGCTGGTCGAAGGAGGGTACGCCGCTATTTCGCGAGCTGGGCCCGGAAGAGGGCCGCTGAGCCGTCTCAGCCAGCGTGCGGGTTGGGCTCCGGCGGCGCCTTCTTCGGCACGAGCAGCGCGTGATCGATCTCGAGCCGCGCTCCGGGTTCCTCCACCTGCAGCTCGAGCCTCACTGTGCCCGCGTGCAGCGCGCCTTTCGGCACGCTGAAGCGCTGCTCGTTCCACACTCCGTCGGCGCTCGAGCTCTCGGCCCGCTCGGCCCGCTCACCAAGGCGCAGTTGGACGCGCACTCGGGCGGTGGCATCGCTGCGGCGTAGCGAGATCAACAGAGTGCTGCCGTACGGCGATTCGCTCACGGCGCGGGGCACGGCCAGCCGCAGGCTCGCTCGATCGCGCTCGGTGCGGCAGTAGGTGCGATGCAGGAAGTCCCAGTCGTGGCGCAGCGGACCACGGCGGCAGCCAGCGATGCCCGTGCCGCCGTGAGCTGCAGCCGCATCTACGTCCGTCCCGCCGATCAGGTGGCGCTCCAGCGCGCGCAGCCGCACGAGCGCCTCGCCGCTGTTGCGCAGCGCAGGGTCCTCGCCCACGAGCGGCAACACGACGGGCACGGCGCGCGGGTCTCCCAGCATAGAGAGCGCGCGCACCGCGCCGTCGCGAACGTTGGTGTTGCGGTCCCACGACAGCACGTGCACGAGCGGAGCAAAGGCGCGCGCGTCTCCCAGCTCGCCAAGCGCCACCACGACGAGATGTCGCGTGTGCGCCTCCGGCAGCAGGTTGAGCAGCGGGTCGAGCGCGCTGGCGTCACCGAGCCGCCCGAGCCAGCGCACCGCCTCTTCGCGCTCGTAAGGGTTCGGCGCGATCCACAGCGCGTCGATCAGCGCGGGCACGGACAGCGGATCGCGCAGCCGCGCCAGAGACACCGCCGCCCGCGAGCGGATCCCGGGATCCTCCGCGGAGACGAGCCGCCGCAGCGCGGGCGCAGCGCGCTCGTCGAACATGCGACCGAGCGCGATCGCGGCCTCCGCCACGACCCAGGCGTCGGCAGCGTGCGTGGCCGCGAGCAGGCTCTGCGAGGCTGCGGGATCCGCGAGCTTGCCGAGCAGCTGCGCGGCCTCGCAGCGCTGAGCGGCGTCCGCGGCATCGTCCGTGAGCAGGCGGGACAGCGGCTCGACGGCGCGCCGGTCGCCGAGGCGCCCCCACTCGAGCGCCTGCGTCTCGCGCTTTTTCTCCGCGCGCGCGGGGGCAAGCGCATCCAGCCAAGCGTAGATCTCACCGCGCAGCTCCGCGACACGCGCCGGCTCGTGGTCGGCGCGGTTGTCGCGCTCCAGCGGATCCTTGTCGAGCTGGTACAGCTCGAACGAGCCGAAGCGCAGGTCCGCGATCAGCTTGTACGGCCACGACACCACCATCTTCTTGTGGATCACGGCCGAGAACACCGGCCCGCGCTCGCGCGTCGGGTCGGCGAGCAGCTGGCGCAGATCGCTGCCGCGCAAGGTGGGCGGCGCATCGATGCCGAGCAGTCCGAGCAGGGTCGGCACGATGTCCACGCTCTCCACGGGCTGCACGTAGCGGTGCGGCTGGATACCGGGCGCAGCCAGCAGCAGCGGCACGTGCACCTGTTCTTCATAGAGCGACGAGCCGTGGTACACGCCGCCGTGCTCGTGGAACTCTTCGCCGTGGTCGGCCGTGACCACCACCACCACTGGCTTCTTCAGCCGCGCACGCGCCTCTCGCACCAGCCGGCCGATGGCGGCGTCCGTGGCCATGAGCTCGCTGTCGTAGCGATCCAGGTCGCTCGTGCCGAGCGTGGTCGCTTCGTAGGGCTCGTGCACGTCGAAGTAGTGCACCCAGAACAGCGAGCTGGGCTCGCCGCGCGTGAGCGTGCGGTCGATCTCGGACAACACGCGGTCGGTCATCTGCTCGGCCGGGCGATCCTGGTGGTCGTGCAGCGCGAAGCCGAACGCGGTGCGCTCGTACACGCCCAGCCGCTCGGCCGCGGTGTGGAAGATGCCCTGCGTGTAAAACGCCGCGGTGTGATAGCCGCTGTCGGCGAGCAGGCCCGGCAAGCTGCGCTCGGGCGGAGCTGCTCCGAGCTCCGTGGTCTCGTGCAGGTACTCGGAAGTCAGGAGCGAGCACAGCGAGTAGCTCGAGTGCGGCGCTTGCGCGTAGGCGTGCTCGAACAACGCTCCCTGAGCCGCGAGCGCGTCGAGCGCCGGCGTGATGCTGCGAGCGTAACCGTAGCTGCCGAGGTGATCCGCGCGCAGCGCGTCGACCGTGATCAGCAGCACGTGCGCGTCCGGCAGCTGCAGGAGCCGCCCATCTTCGGTTGCCTCGGCGCGGCGCACGCGGGCCGCCGCCGCGCGCTGCTTGGCGAGCGCGGCGCTCGCGGCGTCGACGCGCGGCAGGAGCGGCGCCGCCGCCGACAGCAGCGCTCGCGAGTGCGGCATGTTCGCGGACGACAGCGCCACCCGCACGTTCTGGTTCCCATCGAGGCTGCACAGACTGCCGTAGCCACCCAGCCCGAGCAGCAGCGCGCACGGCAAGCCGGCCGCGAGCACGCGCTGCGCGCGCGGATCGCGATCCCAGGCGCGAACGCCCGCGAGACCAGCGCCGAGCGCGTACGCCCCAAACGCCGCGAGGCTCAGGCTCGTGTGCAGGTAGTCGTAGAGGTTCGGCAGAAACAGCTGGTTCAGCTTGCCCAGCGCGAACGCCACGAGGACCGCGGCGAGCAACACGCTGCGCGCCCGCAACCACAGCGCGCCGCGCGCGGCTCGGAACAGGCGGGCGCCGAGCCAAAAGGAAACCACCCCGCCCGCGAGCAGGCACAGCGCAGTGATGGGCAGCAGCACGCTCTTGCCCGGAACACGCGACATCTTGCCGCCGCTCCACAGCAAACGCGCGAGCGCGATGGCCGCCGGACTGCCCAGCACCCCGATCAACGCCGACTGCAACCAGAGTCGCTTGCGGCCGGTGGCGAGGCGCGTGCCGAGCAGACCCGTGGCGCCGAGCAAGAGACCGCTCAGCAGTCCGAGCAGCGCGCCGGCCGCCGCTTGCAGCGACAACAGGCGCAGGCCGAGCCACGCGCGATCCGCGGCGCTCTCCATGTACAGCCAGTGCGCCCCGAAGTCCGCGAGCGCGGTGGCGCAGCCCGCGGCGGTCCCAGCCCACGCTCCGATGGAGAGGGTCGATGGGAGTGCCAAGCTACGGAGTCGCATGCGCTGCCTGTACGCCGTCCGCGGTTCCGTTCGGGGCCAGGTGGCCCAGAAGATCAGGGATCAGCGGAAACTTGCAGGCGCGGGCGGAGGTGCCGATCGGATTCGAACCGATGTGTGAAGGTTTTGCAAACCTTTGCCTAACCACTTGGCTACGGCACCAGCAGAAACGGCCCCGACGTTTAGCGCTTCCACCCCGGCTTGTCCAGAATGACTGACTATTCCCCCTGGAAGGGGGCAGCTTTTCTTGCCATTCTCGGCCCGCCATGACCTCCACACAGCGCGACATCGAAGTTTCTTATGACGTGTCCAACGAGTTCTTTCGCCTCTGGCTGGATGATCGCATGCACTACACCAGTGCCAGCTATCTCACCGGTCAGGAAAGCCTCGAGGAAGCACAGATCAACAAGTGCCGCATCCTCGCCGATTACGCGGAGGTGACGCCGGACAAGCTGGTGTTGGACATCGGCTGCGGCTGGGGCTCGAACCTCGAGTATCTCGTCTCACAGGGCGTCAAGCGCGCGCACGGCATCACCTTGTCGACCGAGCAGCACAACGAAATCGTCGCGCGCAAGCTGCCGGGCGTGTGGACCAAGGTCATCGACTACCGCGACTACGAGCCGACCGAGAAATACGACGCGCTGATCTCCATCGAAATGATCGATCACCTGTGCTCACCCGCGCAGGCCCGCGAGGGCAAGGCCGTCGACCTGTACCGCTCCTATTTCCAGAAGCTGCACGGCTGGGTGAAGCCCGGCGCTTGTTTCGGATTCCAGGCGATCTTGCGAAACCGGGTCCCGCGCACGCGCAAGGACCTCGAGGACCTCGCGTTCACCGCCGACGTCATCTTCCCCGGTGGTCTGAACCCGCGCCTCGAGGAGCTGATCGCCGCCGTCAATCCGTACTGGGAGGTGCTGCAGCTGCGCACCCAGCGCGAGAGCTACGGCAAGACCACGGGTGAATGGCTGCGTCGCCTGCGCGAGCACGCGGAGCCGATTCGGCAGAAGTGGGGCGAGGAGCTGTACCGCGACTACGAGCGTTACCTCGACACTTGCGTGCGCGGCTTCAAGAATCACTGGTCCAGCGACGTCCAGATGCAATTGCGCCAGATTCCCGAGTGACGTAGAGGTTCTTGGTCACGATGGATGGAGAGGACGCGGCCGAGCGCGTCTGGTTGCACTGGTACGCGTAGTGCAGCACCTGTGCGCTCGCGCGGCTGTCCCCCTCCCGGCTTCAACGTTCGAGGCGCCATGACCAAGTATCTCGATAGCTATCAAAGCAAGGGCACGCTCACCGTCGGTGGGCGCACGTATGAGATTTACCGGTTGTCAGCCCTGCAGGATGCGGGGGTCGCCGACATCTCGCGCCTGCCGTTCTCGCTGCGCGTGCTGCTCGAAAATCTGCTGCGCAATGAGGAAGGCAAAAACGTCACGCAGGGCGATATCGCCGCGGCCGCCAAGTGGGATCCGAAGGCCAAGCCCTCGAGCGAGATCGCCTACATGCCCGCGCGCGTGCTGCTGCAGGACTTCACCGGCGTGCCCTGCATCGTCGACCTGGCGGCGATGCGTGAAGCCATGCAGTCCATCGGCGGCGACCCGAGCAAGATCAACCCGCTGCAGCCCGCGGACCTGGTGATCGATCACTCTGTCCAGGTGGACTCGTTCGGCACCTTGCGCTCGTTTCAGGAGAATGTGCAGCTCGAGTTCGAGCGCAACCTGGAGCGCTATCAGTTCTTGAAGTGGGGTCAGAGCGCGTTCAAGGGCTTCCGCGTGGTCCCGCCTGGCACCGGCATCTGCCACCAGGTGAACCTCGAGTATCTCGCGCGCGTGGTCTTCACGGGGGAGCGAGACGGCAAGACGCTCGCGTACCCCGACACCCTGGTCGGGACCGACTCCCACACGACGATGGTCAACGGCCTCGGCGTGCTGGGCTGGGGCGTGGGCGGCATCGAGGCCGAGGCCGCGATGCTCGGCCAGCCGGTCGCCATGCTCGTGCCGGAGGTCATCGGCTTCAAGTTCACGGGCAAGCTGCGCGAAGGCGTCACGGCCACGGACCTGGTGCTGACCGTCACGCAGATGCTGCGCAAGAAGGGCGTGGTCGACAAGTTCGTCGAGTTCTACGGCGATGGTCTCGATCACCTGCCGCTGCCGGACCGCGCGACGATCGCCAACATGTCGCCCGAATACGGCGCGACGATGGGCTTCTTCCCGGTCGACAGCGAGACGCTCGCGTACCTGCGCTTCACCGGGCGCTCGGCGGAACAGGTGGCGCTGGTGGAGGCGTACTGCAAGGTGCAGGGCCTGTTCCGCGTGTCGGGCCAGGCCGACCCGGTCTTCAGCGACACGCTCGAGCTCGATCTGAGCACGGTCGAAGCCTCGCTCGCCGGTCCGAAGCGTCCGCAGGATCGCGTGCCGCTCCGAGCGGCGAAGGCGGAGTGGCAGAAGGCGCTGCCTGCCATCCTCGGCAAGGGTGACGCCGCCGCGACCGTGAAGGTCTCGCAGGACGGTGAGAGCTTCAGTCTCAAGCACGGCGACGTGGTCATCGCTGCCATCACGAGCTGCACCAACACCAGCAATCCGGCGGTGTTGGTCGCCGCAGGTCTCCTCGCCAAAAAAGCCGTGGAAAAGGGCCTGTCGCGCAAGCCGTGGGTGAAGACGAGCCTCGCGCCCGGCTCGCAGGTAGTCACCGATTATCTGGATGCCGCTGGCCTGACGGAGCCGCTCAATCAGCTCGGCTTCCAGCTCGTCGGGTACGGCTGCACGACGTGCATCGGCAACTCCGGCCCGCTCCCGGATCCCACGTCGAACGCGATCAAGGACACGGATCTGGTCACCGTCTCGGTGCTGTCCGGCAACCGCAACTTCGAGGGCCGCGTCCATCCGCTCGTGCGCGCGAACTACCTGGCCTCACCGCCGCTCGTCGTCGCGTACGCGCTCGCCGGCACCATGAACATCGACCTGCAGCAGGACGCGCTGGGGCAGGGCAAAGACGGCAAGCCCGTGTACCTGCGCGACATCTGGCCGAGCGAGACGGAAATCGCGGAGACGCTCGGCGGCGCGCTCAAGGGCGAGATGTTCCAGGCGCGTTACGGCAGCGTGTCACTCGGTCCTGAGCAATGGCGCACCGTCGCCGCTCCGGGCGGCGACACCTTCGCCTGGGATCCGAAGAGCACGTACATCCGCAAGCCCACGTTCTTCGAGGGTCTCAAGCGCGGCAAGCCCGAAGCCCCGAAGGACGTCGTCGGCGCGCGCGTGCTGGCGCTGCTCAGTGACTCGGTCACCACGGACCACATCTCGCCCGCTGGCAACATCGCCAAGGGCAGCCCAGCCGCTCGTTACCTGGAGGAAAACGGCGTCAGCGTGCGGGACTACAACCAGTACGGCGCGCGCCGCGGCAACCACGAGGTCATGATGCGCGGCACGTTCGCCAACATCCGGTTGCAGAACCTGCTCGCGCCAGGCACCTCGGGCGGTGTCACGCGGCACCTTCCGGACGGCGAGCAGCTCTCCATCTTCGATGCGGCCATGAAGTACAAGGCCGAGGGCGTGCCGCTGGTGGTGATCGGCGGCAAGGAGTACGGCACGGGCAGCTCGCGCGACTGGGCGGCCAAGGGTACGAACCTGCTCGGCGTGCGCGCGGTGATCACCGAGAGCTACGAGCGCATCCACCGCTCGAACCTAATCGGCATGGGCGTCCTGCCGCTCGAGTTCCTGCCCGGACAGTCGCGCGAGAGCCTGGGGCTGACGGGCGAGGAGGTGTTCGACATCCTCGGCATCGCGTCCGGGCTATCGCCGCGCAAGCGGCTGCAGGTGAAGGCCGGCGACAAACAGTTCGAGGTGCTGGCGCGCCTCGATACGCAGCAAGAGGTCGAGTACTACGTGCACGGCGGCATCTTGCCGTACGTGCTGCGACAGCTCGCGAGCTAGCGCGGCGCTCGCGCGGCAAAGCGGGCCCCTGCCGCTTTGCCGCGAACTTGCAGCAGCCTGAGTCAGGCGGGGTGCGCGCCGATCTCCGCGGAGACCGCGTCGAAGCAGGCTGCGTACGTCTCTTTGACGTACCGCAGGATGGCGCGGCTCTCGAACATGCCGACGCCCGTGTTGGGATCGAAGAGATAAGGGAACTGCTCGCGCCCGAAGCGCTGCTTGAAGGCGATGCGCTTCGGGCTGTGGCGCGCCATGTTGTGCGAGACGTAGGGGATGCCGAGCTGCCCCAGGCGCTCGCGCACCATGCGGCAATACGGCGAGGCCTCGTAGTTCCACAGCTCGAGCGGGTCTTCGGGCTTCTGCTTCGGTTGCCCGTAGCGGATGTCGCCGCCACGAAGCGAGCTTGCGAGCCGCGACGAGAACAACGTCACCGGACCGACGCGCAAGCGTGCAGGCGCAGCGTGCGCCCCGTAGTTCGCGGTTAGATAGCGCACGATGTTTTCGCTACCCCCGAGCGACACGCGCTTGCTGCGATCGACGAGGAACGGCACCTCGCTCTTGCCCGACGCGTCCAGGAGCTCGCGGTTGTTCGGGCCCTCACCGCGCGGGCAGGGCTTCACCAGCACGTCGAGATCGAGCTCGCTGAGCACCTCGCGCACCAGGCGCGAGTAGGGGCAGCTCTCGCGCTCGTACAGGACGAGCTGGTCGGTCGGGCGTGGGCCCGCGAACGTGACGCGCGCACCGGACCCCGCGCGCACCGCCGCGGCAGCCAGTGCGCTGGCAAAGTTCCTCGCTTCTTCGAGCGTGACATCTCGTCGCCACAGCTCGAGCGGCTTGAGCGACGTTCCTGCGATCTGCATGGTTCACCTCAGCGTAGGGTGCTTGGGCAATGCAATCGACGAGCCACCACCGGGCTTGAGTCTGCGACTGCCGGCGCAGGAGCACAAGCCGGACTCACTCGCGTAGCAGCACGTTGCAGTAGTAGCGCAGGCGCTGCACCAACTTTCCGTGCGGCCGCTCGCGGATGTTGTGTTTCAACGCGAGCATGATGCGGCGCTGCAGCAGAAACGCGTTGAGGCGTCGCGGACCCCGCGCGGGCGCTCCGCCATCTGCAGCAGGTAGGAGGTTGGCGTGCGCGTAGCCCCACAGACGCACATCGTCGGGCTCGAGCCCGTCCACGATTTCCCGGGCGATCGCGAGCTTCATCGCGTCCCGCGCGAGCTCGCTGCGCCAGCTGTCCACGAAGCTGTCCACTGCACGCGTGTGCTGGTCGACCTGGATGGGATCACCTCTGCCGCCCGGCGCAGGCGTGTAGTGCTCGCCGTAGCTGAGCATCTCGGGCTGGAACTCGAGGTCCAGGAAGCTGCACACGCGCGAGAGCGCAGCGCGCGGATCGCGCACCAGATCCTCGTAACCGATTTGACACAAGTGTTGCGGCGGATCGCGCAACACACGTGCGATGGCCGGCACGTAGCGGCTCACGACTGGGTTGAAACGATTGGCGGCGTGCCAGTCGCCGTCGAAGAAGCTGTTCGCGTAGGAGCTTGCGACTGCCAGCGGATGCCGGGTGAGCACCACGTACCGGGCGCGTGGATACAGGCGCGTCAGGAACGGCAAGACCAGCGTGTACGCGGGCGTCTTGTCGAGGAAGTAACGCTTGCCGCTCGGCGCCAGCATCCGCCCGTACAGGGTATCCGCGTAGGCGCGTAGCGCGTCCAGGTAATCGGCTTCGCCGCGCGGCAGCCGCGACACGAACAGCTGCATGGCTTCGGCCGCGTTGATGTGATCGTAGGGGGCCTTGTCGACGAGGTCGTAGTAGCCCAGGTACGCGAGCGGCGTGATCAGGTGCGGCTCGGGATGCGTGAAGATCTCGCGGTGCGAGCCCAACATGCGCTGCAGCAAGGTCGAGCCCGCGCGCGGCGGGGAGATGATGAAGAGCAAGCGTTCCTGCACGACTCAGCCTCTCTGGCGCGGCTTGCGGGCGAGGCGCGCGACCACGACCTGGCTTTCGCTACCCCACGTGAGCGCTCCGCCCGCGAAATCGCCCTCGTGGCGCAGCACCTCGAAGCCGTTGTAGTGCAGGATCGAGAGCAGCTCCTGCGGAAAGTAAAAGCGCAGCACGAGCTGCGTCGTGCGCTCCACGGACGGCGCGTCCAGGCGCTGGAAGTGCATGGACACGGTCTGCAGCTGGCTCGCGGGGTCGTAGTCGAACTGCTCCGCGTACGCGTAGCGCTGGCCGTCGCTCGGATCGTAGATCGGGCGGCACTTGTAGAAGCGGTTCGGATCGCGGCGCAGCACGCCCAGATCGGGCGCGAGCACGTCGAACGCGAGCACGCCGCGCGGCGCGAGGTGCGCGCGCACGACCTCCAGCGCGCGCTCCAGATCGCGCCGCGTGTACATGTGCATGAGCAGATTGAACGGCGCCAGCACCAGCCCGAAGCGCTCGCGCAGCTTCAGGCTACGCACGTCGCCTTTCACCAGGCGCAGGCGTGCGCGCTGCGCGGCGGGCAAGCGTTCCGCACGCTCGCGCGCACGCTCGAGCATCGCGGGCGCGCGATCGACCGCGGTGACCTGCGCGCCGGCTTGCAGCAACGCAAACGTGATGCGGCCGGTCCCCGCGCCCAGCTCGAGCACGGGTCCCCGCGCCCGACGCGCGAGCTCGGCATAAAACGCGAGGTCGCGCCGGTGTGCGCGAAAGGCGTGGTCGTAATAGCGCGGCCGCGTGTACAGCGCGTGGCCGAGCTCGGGTTCACGGGCAGAGCGATCTGTCACGGATGCGGGAGTAGGTACTCCGTACCTTCGATGTCGTCCACCAACCAGCGCGAGTCCTTCCGCGTGAGGCTGACCTGGAGGGTCGGCGCGTTGGCTTCGTCCTCGTCGTTGCGCAGCAGCGCTCCGACCAGACGCAACCGGCCGTCGGGCAACCAGTGACTCTCCTGCAGCAAGAACTTGCGGCCGTCGGCTGGCTCGCGCTGCACCGCGTCCTGACGACGCCGCAAGCCGTCTGCGAGTCGACCGCTCGAAAGGCTCGCGGCGCGCCGGTAGCTGCGCGCGCGGTAAGCGTCCACGAAGCTCTCCGCCACACGCTCTGGAGTCGGAGACAGCCGCGCGCTCTCTTGCCACTCGTCGTCCGGCCCCCGCGCCGTCAGCCAGAGCGCCGCACCGAGAGCGAGCGCGGCCGCGCTGCTCGATGCGAGCAGGGGCCACAGCGGAAAGCGCACGGTCGACTCGAGCTGCGCCATGGGCTCACTGCGCGCGCAACGCCAGCACACGCTGCACGATCTCGGCGAAGCCCAGTCCGCGATCCGCTTCGCTCACGTAGCGAGGCGGCGTGGGCAGCGCATGCAGGTGCGCGCGCACGTTGGACACGCCCGCGCTCAGCGGGAAGAAGCTGAAGGCTGCGGCGTCGTTGCCGCTGTCGCCAACGAACAGCCAGCGCTCGCGCTCGGCGCCCAGCTCTCGGCCGAGCGCCTCGCGTGCAGCCAGCACGGCGCCGGTGGCCTTGTCGTACCCGCCCATGTGCGCGTGCGCGTGGACGCTCGACACCAGGCAGCGCGCGCCTTCCGCCTCGATCAAGCGACGCAGCTCCGCGATCTCCGCCGCGGACAGCTGCACGCGCTCGCCGACGTCCCACGCCAGATCGCAGCGGCGCGCCCAACTGTCGTCCGTGGTGCGAGCGAACGGCGCCTCGCGCGTCACGCGCGCCCGCACGCGCGCGAGCAGCGCGGCATGCTGCGCGCGTTCGGGCTCGGGCGCGTAGAAACCGATGTGCAGGCCGGAGCTCGTCTCACGCACGAAGCCTGCGCCGTTCTCGCCGACGGCGGCGTGCACCGGCCAGGTGCGCGCGATGATCTCCGCGAACCCCAGCGGACGTCCCGTGACGGCGAGGAGCAAGAAGCCCGCCTCCCTCAGCTGCCACAGCGCGGAGAAGGCCGCGTGCTCCAGGCGTCCCCCGCGGGTGAGGGTGTCGTCGACATCGAACACGATGCCGAGCAGCCCGCGAGCGTGATCGGCGCCGAGCTCGGAGATGGGTCGCATCGGCCCAGCTTACCCTCAGAGCGGCGCCGCGGGTGTAGCCAACGTGCAAGCCGGCCACCCACCTGCGAAAGCGTTGCCGTCCGGCGCGCCCCGGTCTACGGTCTGAGATGTTCGTCCGGGACCTCTGTTGCGCCCGGTCCGCCAAGTGCCATGCCCAACATCGGTTTCCCCGAGCTCATCGTCATCCTGCTGATCCTGGTCCTGGTGTTCGGGGCGTCGCGCTTGCCCGCGCTGGGGGAGGGGATGGGCAAAGCCATCAACAGCTTCAAGCGCGGCATCGCACACGACGAGAACATAGAGGTCAGCGAGGTCGACGGCTCCAGCGAGAAAGCTCCCGCGAAACGCGAGCCGAAGCCCGAGCCGAAGCGCGTGACCTCGCAGAGCGCGAGCGCCGACGAGATCACGGACGCCGAGATCATCGAAGAGAAGAAGTCCTGAAGAAGGCTTCGATCTCGGCCTGCCGCTCGGCGCCCTCCAGCGCTTCCGGCCGCACCTGACAGTGCACGCTCGGGTCCGTGCTCCACCAAGTTCGCTGGCGGCGGGCGTAGATCAGGGTCGCGCGCACGATCGCTGCTTCGGTGTCGGGCAGGGGGATTCCGTCGCACAGGTGCGCGACGAGCTGCTTGTAGCCCACAGAGCCGAGCGGGCGCAGCCCGGATCCGTAGCGCTCGAGCAGGCCTGCGACCTCGCGCGCGAAGCCGGCCTCGAGCATGGCGTGCACGCGCTGCTGCACGCGCTCGCGATGCTCGCGCTGCGGCAGGTCCAGGACGTAGATCAGGCTGCGGTAGCGCGGCTGGCCCAGTGCATGCTCGTGCCGCGCCGCTCCGAGCGGCTGCCCGGTCTGCTCGTAGACCTCCAGCGCGCGGACCACGCGCAGCTTGTCGTTCGGGTGGATGCGCGCGGCGCTGAGCGGGTCGACCGCCTGCAGACGTGCGTGCATGGCGCCGCTGCCAGCCGCATCCCACTGCGCCTCGAGCCGAGCGCGCAGGGCCTGATCGACGGGCGGCACGGCGACGAGCCCGCGCAGCAGCGCTCTCAGCCACAGCCCGGTGCCCCCCACGACGATCGGCAGCTTGCCGCGGCGCGCCACCTCGGCGATCGCGGCGTCGGCCAGCGCCGCGTAGCCGGCGGCGTCGAGCCGGTCGGTGGGCTCGCGCACGTCGATCAGATGGTGCGTCACGCCGCCGAGCTCTGCCGCCGTGGGCTTCGAGGCGCCGATGTCGAAGCCGCGGTACACCTGCACGCTGTCGGCGCCGATCAACTCTCCGCCGAGCTTCTGGGCCAGCGCGATGGCTTGCGCCGTCTTGCCGACCGCGGTCGGCCCGGCGAGCACCAGGATGTCGAGGCCGGGTCGCTCGCTGCTCCCCGGGTCAGCGTTTTGTGGCATCGCTCAACGTCCGAGCCGCTGCTCGAGCTCCGAGAACGGCAGGGTGCACAGGATAGGGCGCCCGTGCGGGCAGTGCCGCTGAAAATCCTGCACGGCATCGAGCTGCCGCAACAGGGCGACACCTTCCTCGGGAGACAGTGCGTCGCCGGCGCGGATCGCGGCGTGGCACGCCATCGTCGCGAGCGCCATGTCGAGCGCATCCTGAAACGCGCGCTCGCCGCTGCGCGTGAGCTCGCTCAATAGATCGCGCAACAGGCGCGCGGGAGCTGCTCGCGAGAGCAGGGCGGGCACGGCCGCGACGGCCACGGTGCTGGGCCCGAGCCGCGAGCACGAGAGGCCCGCGCCCTCCAGCTCCGCCGCGTGCTGCTCGATCAAGCTGGCCTCGAGCTCGGTGCACTCCACGCGCTCCGGAAACAAGAGGCGCTGCACGCGCACGTTGCGCTCGGCATGGCTGCGCCGCAGCTGATCGAAGCGCACCCGCTCGTCCGCGGCGTGCTGGTCGATGATCAGGACGCCTTGCTCGCTCTCGCACACCAGAAACGTGCGGCGCGCCTGGCCCAGCAAACGCAGGCTGCCGAAGAAGCCGCGCCCGCCGAGCAAGACCGGCTGGGGACCATCTGCGACCCTGCTGCTCACGGCGGCCGCCGCGCCGCCGTCGGCGACATGTCCCGCTCGGGACCAGCCGCCATCCGCGGCAGGGTACGAGGCCGGGTCGCCCGGCACCTCGGACAGGCCCCACGGATCGCCATCGGTCGCGAGCTCCGGGCCGCCGCTCGAATGGGCCACGGGCTCGGGTGAGCCCACGGCGGCGCCGGGCTGCTCCGCGAAGCCCGGTCGCAGGCGCTCGTCCCAGAAGCTACGGTGACGCGCCGCCGGACCGCTGAACGCCGCCGTACCGAGCTTGTGTGCGAGCGCACGCGTGATGGCATCGAGCAAGCTGCGCCCGCGGGCGAAGCGCACCTCGAGCTTCTGCGGATGCACGTTGACGTCCACGTCTTCCGGATCGAGCTCGATGTGGATCGTGCCGACCGGAAAGCGCCCCGGGGGCAGCACGCTGCCGTAGGCGAACGAGATGCAGCGAGCGAGCGCCAGGTCGCGTACGGGACGCTGATTGACGAACAGGTGCAGGTGAGCCGCACCGGAGCGCGCGCGCTCGGGCGCACCCAGTGCCGCACGGATCATGGCTCCCTCGCACTGGGTCTCGTACGCCGTGAGCGGCTCATCCGGAAAAGCAGCGCGCGCCCGCTCGTACGCGCTTTGACCGGGCAGAAACTCATGTGTCTTGCGCCCGTCCCGAGACAATGTGAGCGCGAGCGCGGGATACGCGAGCGCCGCGCGCAGGCACGTGTTTGCGACGTGCCCGCTCTCGGTGGGCTTCGACTTCAGAAACTTCAGGCGCGCGGGCACGTTGAAGAACAGGTCTCGCACCTCGATGCGCGTGCCCGGCGCACAGCCGATCTCGCCGCGGCTGCGTTGCGCGCCGCCCTCGATGCACAGCTGGGTTCCCCCGACGGCGCTGCGCTCGCGCGTCGTGAGCGTGAAACGCGACACAGAGGCGATGGAGGGCAGCGCCTCGCCGCGAAAACCGAGCGTGCGGATGCAGAACAGGTCCTCGCGCGTCCGTAGCTTGCTCGTGGCGTGCCGCTGCACCGAGAGCTCAGCATCCTCGGGCGACATGCCGGAGCCGTCGTCCGTAACCCGGATGGCGCGCAGGCCCCCGTCTTCGATTTCCACGCTGACCCGCTGTGCGCCCGCGTCCACGGCGTTCTCGAGCAGCTCTTTGACCACGCTGGCCGGACGCTCGACCACTTCACCCGCGGCGATTTGGTCTGCCAACGTGTCGGGCAGAATACGAATGCTCGCCACCACGCTTACGACGCTAGCAAAGCGTTCGAACGCTAGCAATCGAGAGGCCATGACCAGTGAGCCCATGTGCTGGCTCGAGTGGCGGCAGAAATGTCACTGAATGCAGAACGGCCCGCGTTGACCGTTTCCTGGCCCACTTGTAACTTCCGCGCAAAGCCGATGAGTGCGCGTCGCTGTCGCATGTGTGGCCGTGAATTTTCGGAACGAGAGCAGTTCTGCTCGCGCGACGGCACACCTCTGAGCGAAGCCTCGGACGCAGATCCGGCGAGCGCACACGCCGAATACGGCGCTGCAGCGGCGCAGCCTGGCAGCGCGCACGATCGCGAGGCCGTCGATCCGCTCGTCGGCAGCACCCTGGACGCGCGTTATCGCGTGCTTCGCGTCATCGGCGAAGGAGGCATGGGCGTTGTCTACGAGGCGCTGCACGTGCTGATCGAGAAGCACGTCGCGATCAAGGTGCTGCGCGACACGTTCACGAGCCGACCAGACGTGGTGGAGCGCTTCCGTCAAGAAGCCAAGAGCGCCTCGAAGATCGGCCATCCCAACATCGTCGACGTCTCGGACTTCGGCGAGACGCCCTCCGGTCAGAGCTACATCGTGATGGAGATGCTCACCGGCGAGGATCTCGCGGACGTGCTCGCGCGCGAGCGCGTGCTGACTCCGGCGCGCGCCGTGCGGATCGCGTACCAGGTGGCCCGTGCGCTGCACGCCACGCACAACAAGAACATCGTCCACCGCGATCTCAAGCCGGAGAACATCTACCTCGTGGAGCGCGACGGCGCGCGCGACGTGGTGAAGATCGTCGACTTCGGCGTCGCCAAGATGAACGACCTCGAGATCGCGCCCGGGCGCAAGCTCACGCGGACCGGCATGCTGTTCGGCACACCGGAGTACATGAGCCCGGAGCAAGCGCACGGCCGGCCATTCGATCACCGCGTGGACATTTATGCGCTCGGCGCCATCTTGTTCGAGCTGCTGGCCGGCCGCGTGCCGTTCGTGGGCGAGAACTTCATGGAGATCCTCACGCAACACGGCCACTCGCCGCTGCCGAGCCTGCGCAGCGTCAATCCGAGCATCGAGGTCAGCCCCGAGCTGGAGGACGTGGTCAATCGTGCGCTCGCCAAGGATCCGGACCAGCGCTACCAGTCGATGGGCGCGCTCGCGGACGAGCTGCGCCGCGTGCCGGAGATGCCCGCGCGCAGCACGGACAGCCTGCCTCCGGGTTTCTGGCCCGAGCCCGTGCGCGTCACGGCCGCGGCGCGCAAGCCGAGTGATCCACCGCCGCTCCCAGCTGCAAGCAGCGTGTTCGCGCGCAGCGCGGCCGATCCGCAGCGAGCGCTGTTCGACGAGGCGCAGGAGGCTGTGCTGCTCTCGCCGGGCGTCGAGCTCAGCGCCGCGCAGAAGCTGGGGCTGCTCGCGGCGGTGATGGTCGCGGGCCTTCTCGCCATGTTGCTCGTGCAGCGCGCCAGCTCGGCGAAGCCAGTGCGCGTGCACGAGGTCGCTCACTCCGCCGCCACGAGCGGCGAAGCGCCTGCGCCGATCCGCGAGAAACCCAGCCCTGAGCCGCTCGCCGCTCACAGCATCGCGGTGCCGAGCGCCGTCGAGCCGGTTGCACCGGTTCCCGCTGCGGCGCCCGTCGACGAGCTGGCCGCAGCCGTGGAGCAGCCCGAGCTGGTGCCCGTGCACATCCGCACCGAGCCGAGCGGTGCGAGCGTGAGCGTGCTCGGGACGGCGCTGCGTTGCGACGCCGCACCTTGTGAGCTGAGCGTTCCGCGCGGCCGGGCCGTGACGCTCCGCGCCGAGACGCGCGGCGGCGCGAGCGCAGAACGTACGTACACGTTCTTCGCGCAGGGTGCGGTGGAGCTGCGCGTTCACGCGGGGCGCGGCCGCGCCACGAGCGCCCCAAATGTCACGAGCGTCACGAGTGCAGCGGGCGCGGCCGGTGGGGTGGGCAGCTTGAGCAAGGCGCCCCCGAGCCGCGCGCCTTCCGATCTCAAAGTGCCCTCGATCTTCAGAGATTGAGTCACTGCAGGTAGAACACGGTGAGCGCATCGCCGCCGTCGGCTTCATCCGCCGGCCGGCTGTCGCGGACGAACTTCACCTGCTTCAGATGCTCGCGCACGGCCGCGCGCAGCGCGCCGGTGCCGTGGCCGTGCAGCACGTAGCCGACGCGACCCGAGCCCGAGTACAGGCGATCGATGAAGCTGTCGAGCATGGCGAGCGCGTCGTCGGCGCGCAGGCCGCGCAGGTCGACCGTGTTCTCCGGCAGACGCATGCTGTGCTCGTCGTCGCTGGTGTGCGCGCGCGTCGGGGCGCTCAGCTCTGGCGCGCCTGCAACCGGTGCGCGCAGGTCCTTGCTGTCGATCCAGAGCTTCATGGCGCCGACGGCGATCAGCAGCTTGGACTTCTGGGAGGCCTCGACCACCACGCCCTCGGCGCGCAGCCGCGGCACGTAGACTTTGCTGCCCACCTGCAAGCTCGGCGCCGGCGCGGCCGCCGCAGCCGGCAGCTCGGAGCGCAGCGCGTTCGCCACCTCGGAGCCGGGCGCGATCTTCGAGGCGGCCTCGTTCAGGCGGCTCTGGACGGCGGCCAGCTGCTCGGGCTTGCGCTCGTTGCGCTTGAGCTCGCTGCGCGCCTGATCCAGCTCGGAGCGCGCCTGGCGCAGCTCCGCGAGCAGCTGCTCCGACTCGCGGGCCAGCTTGCGCTTACCTCCCTCGCGCGCTTGCTCGAGCAGCACGTCGTACTCGCGGCGTTTCGCTTCGGCGCGGCGCAGCTCGGACTCGAGCGCCTCGCTCTGGGCGCGCGCCCGACCGACGGCCTCACTGAGGCTGCGCGCCAGCTGCTCGAACTCGCGCGCTTGCTCGGGCAGTAGCCGCTCGGCGTGCGCGATCACGTCGGCCGGCAGGCCGAAGCGCGCCGCGACGTGTAGCGCGCTCGAGGCGCCCGGCACGTCCAGAAGCAGCACGAACGTGGGCGTCAAGCGCTCGGCGTCGAGGCCCACGGAGGCGCTGCGCAGGCGCGGGTCGTGCTCGGCGAACGCCTTCAGCGCCTCGTAGTGCGTGGTCACGACGACGCCCGCACCGCGCGTGCAGAACGCGTCGAGCAGCGCACAGGCGAGCGCGCCACCTTCGCCGGGGTCCGTGCCGGTGGCCAGCTCGTCGAGCAGCACGAGCGAGCGCGCATCCGCGCGTGCCAGCATCTCGGCCACGTGGCTGATGTGCGCCGAAAACGTGGACAGGTTGGTGGCCGTCGACTGCTCGTCGCCCAGCTCGGTCAGCACCGAGCCGAAGAAGCCGATGCTGCTGCCCTCTGCCGCTGGTAGCGGCAGGCCGGCGCGCACCATCAGCGCGCACAGGCCGAGCGTCTTGAGCACCACGGTCTTGCCACCGGCGTTCGGACCGGAGATCACCAGCCCGCGTCCAGCCTCGATGGCCATGTCGTTCGGCACGACCGCGGAGGTCGGGAGCCGCGGAGCTTGCGCAGCGGGTCCCGCGACCGCCGCTGTGCCCGCGGAGGTCGGGAGCCGCGGAGCTTGCGCAGCGGGTCCCGCGACCGCCGCTGTGCCCGCGGAGGTCGGGAGCCGCGGAGCTTGCGCAGCGGGTCCCGCGACCGCCGCTGTGATCGACTGCCCG
>Ga0190269_10000039_pt1 | contig 53000 bp, 45 predicted proteins | sample Popmic249IS_FD_133749 | JGI IMG/M metagenome (GOLD analysis project Ga0190269, IMG submission 133749) | Populus adjacent soil microbial communities from riparian zone of Blue River, Arizona, USA - 249 IS | ecosystem: Environmental > Terrestrial > Soil > Riparian zone | place: USA: Arizona... | reverse complement strand
GAGCCATTGCTTCGCCGTCCGGCCCGCCGTTGCGCTTTGCATCCGGGGAGCTTGGCAGACGCTGGCCCGACATCGCGAAGAACCATCCCATCGCGAACCCCAGCACGCGGGTCGGTCGCTGGCCCATGGAGCAAGCGCGCGCACGTCTCGCGAGCGTCTCCGACGCGGCCGCGCCGATCCTGCACGCGGCGTGCACCGAGGACGTCTGTGGGGGCGGATATTATGGCCCCGGTGGCTGGCTGGAGATCGCGGGCGCACCGGCCCCGCGCGCGTGCATCGCCGTGCGCTCGAAGAGCAGCTTGCAGTGGAGCTGTGGGCGACGAGCGAAGAGCTGTCCGGCGTGCGCTATCTCACGGCTCGCTGACGCGCGCACGGGCTGCTGACCGTACGCGCACGGCGCGGCGCGCTTGACAGCGCACGCGCGCTGCGCGATGAATATGCAAGTCATTCGCGTTTTTCGCCGGAGGGTCCCCCATGAGCGAGTCACCTTTCCGCGCTCCCTCGCGAGCCCTGTGCGCAGCGTTGCTACTGGCTTACGGCTGCGCGTCGGGCGCGAAACCGATCGGGCCCACGACCGCTGCCAGCGCGCCCAGCGCAGCGTGCGATCCCGCACGCGATCGCGCTGCCATCCTGCGCATGGTCGGCACGTTCAACGTACGCTTCGCGTTCGATGAGACCGAGGCGCTCAGCCCCGGTTACCAGCCGCACGAGCCGTACCGCACGGACGCGACCGAGGTCGTGACCGCGCTGGAGGATACAGAGCACCGCATCGTGTTGCAGCACGTGCTGCTGCTCCAGAAACACTCCGGGGCCTTTTACCCGCTCAAGCATTGGCGCCAGGACTGGACGTTCGAAGATCGCGAGCTGTGGGAGTACCGCGGCGCGCGCGCCTGGGAGCGGCGTGAGCTGAGCGACGCCGCCGTCCGCTGCAGCTGGACGCAAGCCGTGTTCGAGGTGGACGACGCTCCGCGCTACGAGAGCTACGGTCGCTTCCAGCACGACGCCGAGCACGCGGTGTGGGTGTCACAGACCACGTGGCGCCCGCTGCCGCGTCGCGAGTACACGCAGCGTTCCGACTACGATGTGATAGTGGGCGAAAATCGTCACGAGCTGACTCCGGACGGCTGGCTACATCTGCAGGACAACGTGAAGCTGGTGCTGCAGGGCGAAAAAAGCTTGGTCCGCGAGACGGGCCGCAACGAGTACACGCGCACCTCCGTTCCGGAAGCGGAGCTCGCGCGCGGCTACCTCGAGCGCTCGGCTCGCTTCTGGTCCGCGGTGCGAGCGGAGTGGGCGCAGGTGCTGCGGCGGAGCTCGCGCGTGGTGATCGTGCAGGAGCGCGACGGCAAGCCGCTGCACGAGCACCTCTTCCCGCTCGCCGAGCGCGAAGCACAGGTGGACGAGCAGCGAGCGCACATCCAGGCGCTCCTCGCCAGCTACATGGAGAGCGCAGAACCCTCGGAACCGCGCGCGCGACGCGCTCAGTCGAACGTCATGCTGCGTGCGACGGCATCTGCGGGCACCTTGAGCGCGCCTTGACGCTCCAGCTCCTCGTAGAGCTCGGGCGGCGTCGCTGGCGTGAGCCAAACCGCGCACTCGTAGAGCAGTGAGCCCCACACGACCTGTGAGACATCCGAGATCGATACGCCGAAGCTGAGCACTCGCTGTGTGCCGCCGCTACGCAGGATCTCGTAGTCCGAAGCGAGCGGCGCACCACTCTGCTGCACGAGATCGTATACGGCTCGCCAAGGCAACCACCCACCGGGCATGGCCGGCGGCTTCAAATCGCACTCGGCCGTGCACGCCCAGCTGGTGAACAGCGGCTGCATGGGTGCGCTGCAGTTGGGGCATCTCATGGTGTTATCGCCGGCGTGTAGTTTCGTGTACGACAGAGCCAAGATCATCGAGTGCGATGCACTGCTCGAGATCGACGCGACTCTGCTGCGCGCAGCGATCATAGTCAAGCACGAGCCTCGAGTGCTCCTGTGTGGGTGTCCGTCTAAGACGACGCACAGAGGTATTTGCAGCGCTTGCGAAGCACGCGCGTCGCAGGCCGCGACTTTGTGACAACCATCAACGGATGCTGACAGGGCGCAGAGATTCCGCTGATTCATCGTGTGGATGCGCACAAACACGACCTTCCCGAATGGGACTGCGAGCCGTGCGTACCAGCGTGCGGCTCGGCGCGCTGGACCGGCGCGCGGCGCTCAGATCTTAGCTAAGGTTTTCTGTCAGGTTGTTAGTTCGCTCGAGCTTACGGATGTCCAACCATCATTTGACGCTGATGGCGGCGGCTGGCACGCGCTGTCCGCACGACACGTCTCGGACGGGCCGAGGTGCTGGCCCCAAGGGCCCGTGCCCGAGCCGGCTGGCGACAGCCGAGGTTGATTGATCGCAGCGCTGCCGCTATGAAGCGAGGTCAGCCGATCACCCATGCGGACACGTCCCGAGAGCAGCCGACAGTACAAGGCCGGATCGACCGCAGAGGTCGTTCGGCGCCGCATCCAGGAGATGATCGAGTCCGGGGAGCTGAAGCCGGGCGACAGGCTACCGGCGGAGCGCGAGCTGGCCGAGCACTTCAAGGTGAGCCGCGCCAGCTTGCGTGCGGCGCTGCACTCGATCGCAGGCATGGGGCTCCTGCAATTTCGGCACGGCTCGGGGACGTACATCACCGACGGCCCGCCCGTGCTGGACGAAGGTCCGCTCTCGCTGCTCGCGCGCCTGCACGGGTTCACCGACGACGAGATGTTCGAGGCGCGGCGGCAGCTCGAGGTCGGCGTCGCGGCGCTGGCCGCGGAGCGCGCCACCGAAGCGGACGTGGTGCAGCTGCAGGCATGCGTCGAAGGCATGGCCGCGACGCTCGACAGTCCGCGCAAGTACCTGGAGCACGACGTGAGCTTTCGCCGCGCAGTCGCGGTGGCCTCCAAGAATCCAATCCTAGCGTCGCTCGTGGAGATGGTGTCCGCGGCGCTCTTCAAGCAGCGCAGCCCCTGCGCGAGCTCCACGGACTTGCGGACGCCGCCCGCCTGCTGAATCGTGACGATGGGCGGCGCCTCACCGGCGAGGTTCGAGAGCGATAGCTTGTGTCGTTCGATCAACGGAGCGGCCTGATTCACCTCACAGCCGAGCCCCACGACCACGTACGCAGCCACGTTCGGGTGGCGAGCGTAGCCGGCGAGCCCACGCTCGAGCAGCCGATGATCCTCACCGCCGAGCACTTGGCCGCAGCCGCTGCTGTGTCCGAGCGCGATCACGCCATCCACGTTCGGATATTCACGACTCACGTCCGCGAAGCGCTGCCGCACCAGATGGCTGACACTTGCCGAACAGTTCACGGTGGACACGATCGCCTCGACGGGAGCGATCAGCTCGCGCCCACCATCCTGTACAACCTCAACCCGCGCGACAACGAGGTGCTCGCGACCATGCTCGGCAACTTCCAGGACGCGCGCGTACCCGGCAAGATGCAGTACGGCAGCGGCTGGTGGTTTCTCGACCAGCTGGACGGCATGCAGAAGCAGCTGAATGCGCTGTCGAACATGGGCCTGCTCTCGCGCTTCGTCGGCATGTTGACCGACTCGCGCAGCTTTCTGTCCTACTCGCGCCACGAATATTTTCGGCGCCTGCTCTGCAACATGCTGGGCGAAGACGTGCGCCGGGGCCTCGTGCCGGATGATCGCGCGCTGCTCGGCGAGCTGGTGCGCGCGGTCTGCTTCGACAACGCGCGCGCGTACTTCCCCTTCCCGGACGCGGTGGCATGACGCTGCGAGCGGCGAAGGACGTCCGCTACGACGCGGTCAGTCTGGGAGAGGTGATGCTGCGCTTCGACCCCGGCGAGGGGCGCATCCACACCGCGCGCACGTTTCGCGTGTGGGAGGGCGGCGGCGAGTACAACGTGGTGCGCGGCCTGCGCCGCTGCTTCGGCTTGCGCGCGGCGATCGTGACCGCGCTCGTGGACAACGCGGTCGGCCGGCTCGTCGAAGACCTCATGTTGCAGGGCGGCGTGGACCTCGCCCACGTACGCTGGCTGCCGTGTGATGGAGCCGGGCGCTCGCTGCGCAACGGGCTCAACTTCGTGGAGCGCGGCTTCGGTGCGCGCGCCGCTCTCGGCTGCTCCGATCGCGGCCACACCGCGATCTCCCAGCTGACACCCGGCACGCTGGATTGGCCCGCCCTGTTCGGTGCTGCGCGCTGGTTCCACACCGGCGGCGTGTTCGCGGCCCTGTCCGAGAGCACGGCGGAGGTCGCGCGTGAGGCAGCGAGCGCCGCCCAGCGCTGCGGCACGCGCGTCTCGTACGACCTCAACTACCGCGACTCGCTGTGGCGGAGCGCGGGCGGCAAGGCGCGCGCGCAGCAGGTGAACCGCGCGATCGTGCCGCACGTCGACGTGCTGTACAGGGCGCGACCACACGGCATGGTCGCCTGCGGCACCATGCTCGGGCAGCTGGCGTCGACGGTGCCGGGGATCTTTCCCTGCTCGGCGCTGGGTGGCGCGAAGTACCTGCGCATGCTGCGCGGCCCATTTCCGGGGCTAAGTCCAACCCGGCCGAATCCAGCGCTGATAGCGGCTGGCGCGAGTACGGCAGCCGGGGGCCGGGCGGTGACATGTCGCAACGTAAGCACGGCTACGCGCTCACCAGCACCGAGGTCGCAGCGCGCTTTGCGACGCGCGGGCAGATCTTCGCAGCTTTTGGCGGCGGCAAGGGCTGGGACCCGCTGCCCTGAGCCGCAGGCGTGCGTTCTCGCGAGCCGCGTGCAATTCTCCGGCCCATGCCCGACACGCACGCGCCCACTGTGCTCGCGCAGGTGGCCATCTTTCTTGCTGCCGCCGTGATCGCTGTCCCGCTTTTCCGCAAGTTTCGGCTCGGATCCATCCTCGGTTACCTCGCGGCCGGCGTGGTCATCGGACCGCGCGGTCTGGGCCTGTTCACCGACCCCGAAGCGACCATGCACGTCGCCGAGTTCGGGGTGATCTTGTTTCTGTTTCTGATCGGCCTCGAGCTGAACCTGACTCGGCTCTGGGCGATGCGGCGCGACATCTTCGGGCTCGGCGCGGCCCAGGTGGTCGCAACCGGCCTGCTCGCCATGATCTACCCGCTGATCGTCGTCGGGCGCTCGTGGCAAGCCTCGTTGATCGCGGGGCTCGGGCTCTCGCTTTCGTCGACCGCGCTGGTCATGCAGCTGCTCGAGGAGCGCGGCGAGATCCAGTCAGAGCACGGGCAGAAGTCGTTCGCGATCCTCTTGTTCCAGGACCTGGCCGTGGTGCCGCTGCTCGCGATCGTCGCGCTCCTGTCACCGGTCAGCGCGCAGGGCGGTACGTCGCTGTGGCTGTCCGGGCTGAAGATGATCGGAGCCGTGCTGGTGGTGATCCTGGTCGGGCGCTACCTCTTGAACCCGCTGTTTCGGATCCTCGCGGGGGCCGGCGCACGCGAGATCATGACGGCCGCGGCGCTGTTGGTCGTGATCTCCGCGGCCAGCATCATGACGTTCGCGGGCTTGTCGGCTGCGCTCGGGGCGTTTCTCGCCGGGATCATGCTCGCGGAGTCGAGCTACCGGCACGAGCTGGAGGCGGATATCGAGCCATTCCGCGGCTTGTTGCTCGGGCTGTTCTTCGTGTCCGTGGGCATGTCCGTCGACCTCGCGATCATCGTGAAGTTCTGGAAGCTGCTGCTCGGCGCGCTCGTCACGTTGACCGTGATCAAGATCTCCGTGATCTACGCGCTCATGCGCTTCACGGGGGGCGCGCACGCGAGCGCCGTGCGCACCTCGTTCTTGCTGTCGCAGGGCGGCGAGTTCGGCTTCGTGCTGTTCTCGACCGCAGTCGCAGCGAAGGTCATGCCGCAGGAGCAGGCCACCTTGCTGGTCGCGCTCGTGACCATGACCATGGCGCTCACGCCGCTGCTCGTCGCGCTCGCGCCGCGCCTGATCCCGGCGCAGGTGCGCGAGCGCGAGGACAACTTCGAGGACGCGAAGGGCTCGATCGTGATGATCGGCTTCGGACGCTTCGGCCAGGTGGTGAGCCAGCTGCTGCTCCTGGACGGGCATGAGGTCACGACGATCGACAGCGACCTCGAGATGATCGAGGCCGCGGAGCGCTTCGGCTTCAAGGTGTACTTCGGCGACGGCACACGCCTCGACGTGCTGCGCGCAGCGGGCGCCGGGCGCGCGCGCCTGCTCTGCATCTGCGTGGACAAGCGCGAGACGGCCACGCACATCGCCGAGATCGCGCGCGAGGCGTTCCCACTCGCGCGCGTGATGTGCCGCGCGTTCGATCGCGTGCACGCGCTCGAGCTGATCGAGCGCGGCGTGCACTACCAGATCCGCGAGACCTACGAGAGCGCGATCGCATTCGGACGCGCCGCGCTCGAGAGCCTCGAGCTCGACCCCCGGCGCATCGACAGCATCGAAGCGGACGCCCGCGAACGGGACAGCGCCCGCTTCGCGCTGCAGCAACAAGGCAAGCCCCTGGGCCCGGACGACAACCTCCTGACCCGCCCCGTCCCCCGCCCCGAACCCCTGATCGAACCCAAAAAACGCCGCCACCTCAAGGCCGTGTGAGGCTCCGGCATGGCGCCGCTGTGAGCTGCGTAGCGTTCCGAAGACGGAAGGGGTACAGTTCCATCCGGGATGGTCGTCTCTCGGGGTTGGGTTTGGCTCGTCGTCGCTTCTGCCGCTCTTGGCTGCGAGAGCAGCACACGAGGCGCGGATGCTGGCGCGCGCGCTGCGGATAGCGGCGTGTCGGAGCCGCGGCCGCGGGCTCCTCGCAATGTCATCGTGTTCATGGGCGATGGCATGGGGGCGGAGCAGCTTGCTACGGGGCGATTTGCAGCGGGTGGGCGGCTGCAGCTGGATGCGCTGAGGGGTCCGGTGCTCGTGTCGACCGATTCACTCACGACGCAGCGGCTGATCGAGATGGGTGCACCGGCCACCGATTCGGCCGCGGCCGCGACCGTGATCGCGACTGGCGAGCTGGTCGAAAACGACGTGTTGAGCCGGGGGCCGGACGGTGAATGTTACGAGACCGTGCTCGAGGTCGCCAAGCGCTCCGGCAAAGCGACGGGCCTCGTGACGACGTCTTATTTCTTCGATGCCTCGCCGAGCGCGTTTGCGGTGCACCAGCCGTCGCGCGGCTTGTATCCCGAGATCGCGCGCGAGATGTTTGGGGTGACACAACCCGACGTCGTGATGGGCGCCGGGCAGTGGATCGTCGACGACCTCACGACGGGCGTGCTGGACGTCGCCAACCAGACGGGCTACGCGATCGTGCGCGGGGCTGCGGAGCTGGAGGCCTGGAACGCGGCGAATGAATCGCGCTTGCTCGGACTGTTCGAGACGCAGTTCGTGCCTGCCGTGCTGGGCGCCGAGCGGTTCACGATGACGCCCGAGCTCGAGCGGACCCAGGACTCACCCGATCCGTCGCTCGCCACCATGACGCGGCGCGCGCTCGAGCGGCTGTCCCTCGCACCCGGTGGCTTCTTCCTGTTCGCGGAGGACGAGATCTTCGATCAGATCGGGCACCGCGGACCCGCGGAGGTCGCGTGGGCGAACCGCGCCTTGCCCGCGGAAGTCGCGGGATTCGACGCCGCGATAGCGGTCGCGATCGAATGGGTACGCGCGCATTCCTCGTTCGAAGAGACGCTGATCGTCGTGCTCGCGGATCACGAGACGGGCGGCTACCACTTCAACCACACACTCGGCCCCGAGAGCGGCGACTTCAGCGCCTTCGCGCAAGACGCAGCGGGCCTGCGCGTCGGCGTGCATACGCGCACCCCGACCGAGGTCTACGCGCGCGGTCCTGGAAGCGAGTCGCTGCAGCGCGTGACGCAACACGCCGATACGCATCGCTTGCTGCTCGGCCAGCTCTGACCGCCTGCACGAGATTGCGGTCCGCCGGCTCAGCCTGACACAGCGCGCCGCCGTCGCCGCCCTCAGCAGCAGCTGGAGACGGGCATGCAAGTTGCTCCTACGACGCGTATGCGCTGTCAGTGGATGTTCGGGTTGTTGCTCGCGGCGTGCTCGGCAAGAAGTGGGACCCCCACCCCGGACGCCAGTCTGGATGCCGGCCAGTCCTCTTCGGATGCTTCATACCTGGTGGGGACCGCAGCGCCCGGCGTGAGCGCCCTGCCGCGCTCAGCTGCAGCCGAGCCGGGCGCCTGCGTGACGATCGGTCCGCCGCCGAAGTGTCGATACCCGGATCCCGAAGCATGTCCCGCGGGCGCCACGTGTTATCCGTGGACTACATGCGGCGTGGTCGCTGGCTACTGCTGCGATCTTCCGCCGAGCTGCGACGGCGATGATCTGCGGCTGGCGCAGCCCTGCGCGGCAGGCGCGACCTGTTATGAGCGCAGTCAGTGCGGCGAGACCGTCACCTGCATGCGCGGCGAAGATGCGGGCAGCTGATGGCTGCAGCATCAGAACGCGAGGTCCGTCGCCCCTCCGTCGATGCGCAGGTGCGCTCCGTTGAGGTAGCCAGCGCGCTCACTCACGATGAACGCGACCATGTCGGCGACTTCTTCGCGGCGAGCCATGCGCCCGCACGGGTTGGGCATGAGCTGCTCCACGCCTCGCGCCTCGATCTCGGCCCAGTCATCGCCCCAACCGCGCCGCTGCGCGAGCGCACGAAAGCTCGCCTCGACCTCCGGTGTATGGATGAGTCCCGGGCTCAACGTATTGACTGTCACGCCGCTGCCCGCGAGCTCTTTCACGAGGCTCGCTGTCAGGTTCGCCATCGCAGCCTTCGAGGCATAGTAGTGAGGCATGCGCTTGCCGGGGCGCAGGGCCCCGATGGTCGCGATCTGCAGCACGCGGCCCCAGCGGCGCTCGCGCATGCCGGGCACGAACCGGTCGATCATGCGCACGGCGGACAGCACGTTCTGCTGGTAGATCTCGAGCCACTGGTCGGTCGTCGCGCTGTGCCAGTCGCCGCTCGCAGGCGCGCCGTAGTTGTTGACCAGGATGTCGATGCCCTCCGCGTGTTGCGCCAGCTCCGCGGCGAGCTCGTCCGCGCCCGCGTCGCTGCGAACGTCGCCGGTCACGGCGTGCGCTCGATGGCCCGCGGTGCACAGCTCTTGAGCCAACCCGTGCTGTGCATCCGAAGCCGTGAGCCCGTGCACGAATACGATCGCGCCTTCACGCGCCAGGTGCGTGGCGATCACGGTCCCGGTGCCGCGAGACGATCCGGTGACCAGCACGCGCTTGCCTTGCAGTCCCAGCTCCATGTCACATCAACCGTACCAGTACCTTGGCCAGCAGCTCGTAGCCGGTGCGTTTGATCGCGACCCACCAGCTGGGTTGATTGCGCAGCGCGCGATCTTTTTCGGCCTCCACCAGCAGGTAAGTCTTGAGCGCGGCCAGCTCCTCGGCCTTCAGCAGGTGACCGAACCTCGGCATGCCCAGGCCTTCCACCGCGCCATCGCGCACGATCGCATCGAAGCTGTCGTACATGGCGCGCGGCAGGCGACGTAGATCCGGCAAGCGCCCGTTGCCCACGCCCTTCAACGTGTGACAGCGCACGCAGTACTCGCGGAAGAGCTTCTCGCCGGCGTCGAACGTCGCCTCGCTGCGATCGATGGGTGCAGGCGGATCGCCGTAGTCGACGCGCGGCGTCGGCGCCGGTAGTTGCGCCTGAGCTCCGAGCTTGAACGCCATGAAGCGCCCTTTCGGCGGCAAAGCGGTGTCGCGCGGGCGCGGCATCAGGCCGGAGGTGCCGCCACGGCCCACGCCCACGAGGATGTATTGCTCACCGTCCACGGCGTAGCTCATGGGCGCGGCCACCGGAGCATCCTGCGTGGGGAAGCTCCACAGCGCCGTGCCGTTCTGCGCATCGTACGCGACGAGCGACGACGTCTCGTCTGCGCCCTGAAACACCAGGCCTCCCGCTGTGGTCAGTATGCCGCCGTTGGCGATAGAGCCATGCTCCACGCGCCAGGCCGCCTTTTGCTGCACCGGATCCCAGGCGACCAACGCGCCCTTGAGCATCGTCCGCATGAACACGTCGAACAGCAGAGGATCAGCCGTCGTGAGCCCCGCGACGACCGTGCCGACGTTGTAAGTTCCGCGCCGCACGCCGCCGAGAGGCAAGGACTGATAGACCCACGGAATCGTCTGCTCCGGGATGTACACCAGCTTGGTCTGCGGACTGTAAGCCATGGGCGGCCAGTTGTGAGCGCCCGCAGCGCCGGGGATCACGGACACTTCTTCCGTGGATTGTGTCCAGTCTGCCTTCGGGTTCTCGATCGGCCGGCCGGTGTTCATGTCGTAGCCGAGCGACCAGGTCTGACGCGAGTACGGCTGCGCGGACAGCAGCTTCCCGTCCGCGCGATCGATCACGTAGAAGTAGCCGTTCTTCGGCGCGTGCCAGATGACCTTGCGCTCGCGCCCGCCAAAAGCCATGTCACCGAGGATGATGGTCTGCGTCGCGGTGTAGTCCCAGGTCTCTGCGGGGACCTCCTGGTAATGCCACACGTACTTGCCGGTGTCGGGCTCGAGCGCGACGATGGAGGACAGAAATAGATTGTCACCTCCCTCGGGGCTACGCACCTTACGGTTCCACGGTGAGCCGTTGCCCGTGCCGATGTACAGCTTGTCGAGCTCCGGATCGTAGACGATCGAATCCCAGACCGTGCCACCGCCGCCGTATTGCCACCACTTGCCCGTCCACGTCTTCGCAGCCATGGCCTGCGTCTCGTCGGTCTCCGGATCCGAGGGGTGACCGGGCACCGTGTAGAAGCGCCAGATCAACGCACCGGTGTTGACGTCGTACGCGCTGACGTAGCCGCGCACGCCGAACTCACCGCCCCCGTTGCCGATGAACACCTTGCCCTTGGCGACGCGTGGCGCGCCGGTCGAGGTGTACTCCGCCTTGCTGCGATCCGCGGTGGTGACTTCCCACAGCTTCGCGCCGGTCTTCGCATCGAGCGCGAACAGGCGCGTGTCGAGCGCGCCGAAGAACACCTTGCCTTCGTACACGGCCACGCCGCGGTTCACGACGTCACAACACGCCGACGCGCCCACGCTCTTGGGCACGTTGGGATCGAACTTCCACAGCAGCTGTCCGCTGCGGGCGTCGAGCGCGTAGACCACGCTCCAGCTGCCGGTCACGTAAGCGACCCCGTCCACGACCACCGCCGTGGCCTCCACGCCGCGCGCGTAGTCAGTGTCGAAGTACCAGGCGAGACCGAGCCGCGAGACGCTGCTGCGATCGATGCCCTTGAGTGGGCTATGCCGCTGCTCGCGATAGTCGAGACCGTACGTCGGCCAGTCGTCCGTGTGGGGCTGCGCGATGCTCGGCGTGCTCACGCTCTGAATACGCGTCGCGGGCTCCTGTGCCGAGGCGACACCCACATCCAGACCCAGGATCAATATCAGCCAGCTGCAGGTCGATCGAGTCAGCGAACCGGTACTCCACATGGCCGGGAGCTAACGCACGGGCTCGCACGTTCGTCAAGCCGGACACCTCGTAGCGGGCGTCTCCCTGCCGCCACGAGCGTCAGGCATAGTGGGCCTCCACGTGTGTGGATCCCGCGCGCCGCGTCTAGTGTCGACTGGTGAGTCGCACATCACCTTTGCGCGCCACCACCGGCCCTGCTAGCCTCGCTGGCGAGGTGCACAGGGGCGCCTTCCCGCTGAAAGTCGTCACACCCTGGATCGGTCTCGCCGATCATTTCTGTCACGAGCCGCTGTTTGCGGATTCCTGGCCCGACACGAGCGGATGAGGGTCGTAGAAAGGAGTCTGCCATGGCCATCCATCCGTCTTCCTCTCGCGAGCTCGTCTATACGCCCACGCCCGAGCAAGGCTACGCGTTCGAGCTTCGCCACCGCGAGCTGCGTCCGCTGCGTGCGGGCGAGGTCCTCGTACGCAACCTGCTCGTGTCCTGCGATCCCACGCAGTTCGCCTGGTTGAACGCGGGCAGCTCGTACGCGCCCCGCATCCAGGCTGGCGAGGTGATGCGCGCGTGGTGCGCGGGTCACGTCGTGGAGTCGCGGCATGCGGGCTTTGCGCCTGGCGCGCGCGTCTGGGGCACGCTCGGCTGGCAGGACTACAGCATCAGCGATGGGTCGGGCAGCTTGCCGCTCGCGCACGTTCCGGAAGGCGTCCCGCTCAGCTATCCGCTCGGGCTCACGGGCATCAACGGTGTCACCGCGCACATCGGCATGCTCGAGATCGGTCGCCCGGCGAAAGGCGAGACGGTGGTCGTGTCGACGGCCGCGGGCGCGACGGGCTCGGTGGCCGCGCAGCTCGCGCGCAACCGCGGAGCGCGCGTGATCGGCATCGCGGGCGGCAGCGAGAAGTGCGCATGGCTGCGCGAGTCTCTGAAGCTGACGGCGGCGATCGACTACAAGTCCCAGGACCTCGAGCGTAGCCTGCGCGAGCACTGTCCACGCGGCATCGACGTCTACTTCGATAACGTGGGCGGTCCGACGCTCGACACCGTGCTCGCGCAGATGGCCGACCACGGTCGCATCGCGCTGTGCGGCGCCACGTCACTGTACGCGGGCGGCTCGGGCAGCTTGCAGAACGGGCTGATGCTGCTCGCGCGCCGCCTGACGGTGCGCGGCTTCGTCGTCATGGACCACCGGGAGCGCTTCGCGCCGATCTCCGCCGAGCTGACGGACGCCGCTCGGCGCGGCGAGGTCGGTACACGCGAAGACATCGTGCACGGCCTCGAGTCGGCGCCGCTCGCGCTGCTGCGCCTGCTGCAGGGACACAACCTCGGCAAGCAGCTCGTGCAGCTGGAAGCTGCGAGCGAGCTCGAGCCGCTCTTGTGCGCGCCCGCAGCTCAGAGTGACTCGCGGCGTGCCGCGGCGCTGTAGATCTGGTATTCGCCGCTGCGGTTCGATGTGAAGAAGAGCAGGCGCCCGTCGGCGCTCAAGAACGGATCGCGTTCGTCGAACGTGGTGTTCACGTCGTCGAGCGCCTGCTCGTAGCGGTCCGGTCGCATCGCGTTCGTGCAGGGCGCAGCCGACGTGCCCCGCTTGCACATCGTGCTCGACGCGCCGGACGCCACGGAGATCCGCGCTCGCCTCGACGTCACCTGGCCCGATCAGCAGCGCTCGACGCGCACGCTCGCCGCGGTCAGCTGCGAGGAAGCGAACGCCGCGTTGGCGTTCCTGATCACGCTGGCGTTGGACCCGTCCGCCGCGCCTGCGAGCGCTACGGCTCCGCGGCCCAGCGAGCCGAGCGGGCCGCAGCCGCTGGCCTTCGAACGCTTCGAGCTGGGGCCCGTGGGTCAGCTGCTGTTCGGCCCCGCGCCGGGCGCGATGTTCGGTCTGGGCCTGCAGCTGACAGCGACGTGGCACGGCGCTGGGCCGTGGCTTCCGGCGCTGCGGCTGAGCGCGACGTACGGTTGGCAACGCGACGCGTCCGCAGCCGGCGGCACCGCAGATTTCAGCCTCGAAGCGCTACGGCTTGCGTTGTGCCCGCTCGGAGCGCGCTGGGGCCAGTGGCGCGCTCAGGCGTGTCTGGGCGCCGGTTTGGGACGACTGCGAGCCTCGGGCGCCGGCAGCTTCGCGCCGCAGTCGCACAGTCGATGATCCGCGGTCAGCGGACCGTGCGCCTTGCCCGGAAACCACTGGTTCGTGATGCACCCGTAATGTGTGAACATCACGATCAGCCGCTTCGGCGTGGCCGCCGCCGTCAGCGACTGCGCGCGAGCGCGGCGCTCTGCCACGGAGAACAAGAACGGCGCGGCGACCAGGGCTCCGCCGGCCCCCCGGAGAAACACGCGTCTACTCAGACGATGGTGTGGATGCTTGCTCATGATCGAATGACCTCAGGGAGCGCTGCGCACGCGCCGCAGGAACGAGTCCGCCTGACTCAGATCCGCTGCCAGCGCGAGGATGCCGTAGCTAGGCTGCGCGAGCCTCGCGCTCAGCTGCTCGACGAGGCAGCGATCATTGCCGTTCGGATCGCGCCCGAACGCGTACGCCACCCAGGCTTGCGCGTAGAGCTGCCGCGCCTTCGGCGTGTGCGCGATGGCCTGCATCAACGCGGCGGGCGAGGCGATCGACTGCATGTTGCCGTCGCCGAGGTCCACCTGCGCAGTCGTGACCGCTGCGTCGATCGCACCGCCGCGCGGGTCGAGGCTCTGCAGCTTGCCGATCGCGTCGTAGCGCTCCAGCACGAAGCCCGGCGGGTTGATAATCGCGTGACAGCCCGCACATGGCGCGGGTTTCGTCAGGGCCTCGACGTAGGCGCGCTGCGTCTTGAAATCGCCAGAGACGCTCATCATCGTGGCGCCAGGCAGCGGCGCTCCGGGGTTCACGCCGAGCATGTACACGGCGACGAACGCGCCGCGCAGGATCGGGCTCGTGGCATCGTAGCCCGCGTACGAGCTCAGAAACCCGGCGTGACTCCGAGCAGGTCACGCACCACGGCTTCGTACTGCCGGTTCAGGAGCCGCGGGATCTGCGACGTCGCAGGGATCCCCGGGACGCAGGTGTCTGCGGCTGGGGCACTGCTTGCGCCTCGCGCAGAGCCGCCCGCGGCGCCCGCAGAGCCCGTTCCAGCCGCGCTCGGTTCGTCTCCCGCACACGCAGCGAGCGCCAGGGCGAGCACACCGCCCGCGACACAGCTCCGCATCTGTCCCATGAGCCACCGACCCTTCGCGGCCGCGCAACCACGCGCCCGGAGCTACATGCCCACGCGAGCCAGATTCGATCAGAAATTGCGACGCGACCGCGTTCGAGGCACAGCACCTCCCCATTCGGAGTGCAGTGCGGGTAGCATGCGCGCCGTGAGCAGACGCGAGATCTATTTCATCACCCACCCGGACGTCGTGGTCGATCCGCACACGCCCGTGCCGGACTGGTCGCTGTCGGAGCGCGGACTCGCGCGGATGCGCGCAGGGCTTTCGCAGCCCTGGATCGCGCGGCTCACGGCCGTGTACTCGAGCGCCGAGCGCAAGGCGCGCGAGGGCGGCGAGATCCTGGCAGAGCGCGTCGGCTGCACCCTGCAGGTGCGACCCGCGCTGGGGGAAGTGGACCGCAGTGCCACCGGCTATCTGCCGCACGCAGAGCACGAAGCCACGGCGAACGCGATGTTCGCAGAGCCCGATGTGTCAGCCCGCGGCTGGGAGACGGCCCGCAACGCTCAGCGGCGCATCGTCGGGGCGCTGACTGCGCTCCTCGCGGAGGATGCTTCGCCGGGTGCGATCGCCATCGTGTCGCATGGCGCGGTGGGCGCGCTCCTGTTGTGTCATGTGCTGCAGCGACCGATCGCGCGCGTGCACGATCAACCAGGCTCGGGCGGCGGCCATTACTTCGCGTTTCACGCGGGCGGCGACATCTTACACGGCTGGAAGCGATTCGACAGTTAGACGGGCTCGGGCACGAGATCGATGAGCGCGAGCTCCGGCGGCGCGTAGCTGCGAATGGGCAGCTCGGTCGCCCCGATCCCGCGCGACACGTGCAGGTGCACCGAGCCCACGCGGTGCATGCCGTGCGGGTAGCGCTTGCCCACGCGGCCCGGCACCACGATCGGTCCCCACGGGGTCGCGATCTGTCCACCGTGCGTGTGACCACACACGTAGAGCCGGTGGCTGCCGCGCGGCGTGCGGCCCAGCTCACGCAACACCTCGGGCAGCGCATCGGGAGAGTGACACAACACCACGAGCACGCGCGGATCGCCGGCCTCGGACAGCGCAGCCTGCGCGCTGGGCTCGCCCGTCCAGGGATCATCCACCCCCGCGATCACTACGTCATCGAGCTGCACGCTGCGGTTCGAGAGCAGCTCCACCCCGGCCTGCAGCAGGCCATCCTCGAGCACGCCGTGATGGGTCCACAGGTCGTGGTTGCCGAGCACCGCGAGCTTGCGCCGCGCCGGGACGCGCCCGATCAGCTCCGCGAGCTGCGCCGCCTTCTCGCGCGTGGCCTCGAGAAACACGTAGTCGCCGCCGAGCAGCAGCACATCGGGGCTCGCGCGCGACAGCGCATCGAACGCCGCTTCCAGCAGCGGCCGCGGCGTCGTGGGGCCGAGGTGCAGATCGGACACATAGCCCAGCCGCAGCGCGCGCCGACCTGCCGGCAACCACGCCAGCTCGTGCCGCACGCAGCGCACGCGACACGAGCGCGGCCAGCGCTGCCACAGCTTCGCCGGCCAGTCGCCGCGGTACAGCTGCTGCAAGGTCCACTCCATGCCGCGGCGCAGCGGATGGTAGCGAGCGCCGCGTCCGTGCGGCGAGGGATGCACGCGGCGCTTCGTCACGCGCGCAGTGTGGCAGGCGATGAGCGCTGCGTCATGCGCTTTCCTCGCGCGCGATCCCGGCGTCGAGGAGCTCGCGCACGAGCTGCGCGAGCTGGGCGAGCGCGTAGGGCTTTTGCAGGAAGTGCACGCCCTCCGGCAGCACCCCTTGGTTCGCGAGGACGTTCTCCGCATAGCCCGAGGTGTACAGCACCTTGACATTAGGTCGCTGCTCGCAGATCCGCGCGGCGAGCTCGCGGCCACCGATGGTCGGCATGATCACGTCGGTGATCATGAGGTCGATGCGCGCGACCGTGGCGCGCGCGAGCTCCAGCGCCTCGGCTCCGTTGCTCGCGCACAACACGCGGTAGCCGCGCCGCTCGAGCGCAGTCCGCGCCACGCGCAGGATCATGGCCTCGTCTTCCACGAGCAGCAGCGTCTCGTGGCCCGCGCTGCTGGGCCGCACGCTCGACGCGCTCGTCGCGCTCGCCGCAGCCAATGGCTGCCGCGGCAGCTCGAGGCGCAGACACGTGCCGCTACCGACTTCACTCGCGACGCTGATCTGCCCGCCCGCCTGCTGCACGATGCCGTGGCACATCGACAGGCCGAGCCCGGTACCCTGCCCGAGTGGCTTGGTGGTGAAGAACGGCTCGAACAGGCGGGCTCGCACCTCCGAGCTCATGCCGACTCCGTTGTCCATGACGCTCATGGCGACGAACGAACCGCGCGCCCCGGGACCATCCAGGACCAAGTCCGCTGTCTCGATCGTCAGGCGGCCGCCGTTCGGCATGGCGTCCCGCGCGTTCACGATCAGGTTGATGATCACCTGCTCCATGCTGCCCACGTCCACCTTGACGGTGCCGAGCACGGGCGCGAGCCGCAGCTGGATCTCGATGTGCTCGCCGACCAGGCGTCGCAGCATCGGAGCCATGCGGCTGAGCACCGCGTTCAGGTCGAGCGACTCGGGCTGCACGATCTTCTTGCGCGCGAACGCGAGCAGCTGCTGTGTGAGCTCGGCGCCGCGCGCGCTCGCGGCGAGCACTCCATCCAGATAGTCGCGCAGCCGGCCGTTCGCAGGCAGCTCTTCCTGCGCGAGCTCCACGAACGCGATGACCGTGGTGAGCAGGTTGTTGAAGTCATGCGCCACGCCGCCCGCCAGCTGTCCGACGCTCTCCATCTTCTGCGCCTGCAGCAGCTGCTCCTGCAGGGCTCGCGCGCGCTGCTCGGCGTGCTTGTGCTCCGTGACGTCGGTCACGAACCCGTGCCACAACGTGGAGCCATCGCTCTGCCGCTCCGGCACCGCGCTGCCGAACAGCCAGTGCTCCTGTCCATTCCGCAGCACGCGATATTCGTGCTGCCAGGGCTCGAGCACCTCGGCCGAGCGCAGGAGGCTCAGCCGCACCTCGGCGCGATCCTCGGGGTGCAGCGCGGCGACGACCGCGGCGTCGTCGTCGCGCACGTCCGCGGGCGACACGCCGTAGACCTCAAGCATGCGCTCGCTCGCGTACGGAAAGCACGCCGTGCCGTTCGGCCGCAGCAGATACTGGTACACGACGCCCGGGACCTGGCGCGCGATCTTCGTCAGCCTCTCGAGCAGCTCGCGCGTGCGCGCCTGCTCGCGCTTGTACTTGCTGATGTTGCTCGCGCACAGGGTCACCGCGATCACTTCGTCGCCCTGGATCAGCGGCCCGGCGCGCACCGCGGACCAGACCTCACCGTCTGCGTCCGGCGGCGTCTCGACCTCGTATTCGTCCAGCTCGCGCGTCGCGAAGACGTGCTCGATCGCCGCCTTCACGCGCGGCCGCGAGTCGGGCGCCACCCAGTCGTAGCAGCTCGAGCCCACCACGTTCTCGATGGTGAACGGCGCGTACGTGCGGTTGATGAACGACACCGTGCCTTCGCGGTTCACGGTCAGGATGGTGTCGGGCGCCGTGTGCAAGATGGACCGGAGCTTGGCCTCGGAGGCCTGGATGTGACGCTCGTATTCGGCGCGCCCGCGCGGGTCGCGCACGACGGCGAGGATCGAGCCGTTGCTGAGCATCTGTGCCGAGACCTCGAGCTGCACGATCGAGCCGTTCTTGCGGACCATCGGCCAGATCTCCTGTGAGGTGGAGCCGAGCGCGATGGCTCCGAGCGCAGCTGCGAGCCGCTCTGCGTCATGCGGCATGATCAGCTGCTTGATGTGCCGGCCGATCAGCTCACCGTGCTCATAGCCGAGCATGCGATGCCCGCTGCGGTTGACGTCGAGGTACTCGCCGTCCGCGCTCGACAAAAAGAAGCCATCGGACGCCTCGTCGAAAAGCAGGCGCGAGAACTCGTCGGATCGGAGGCGTAGATGTGCCAAGTTGCTCTTGTCCATCAGGCCCCCCCTGACACTCTCCCCATGCTGCCACCAACGTGACCTCGATCACAGCAGGTCGAGCAACGTCGCAGCTGACGTTTGCAGGCCGTGGAGCAGACAAGATCAGCCAGGCGCAGCATGCGGCTGCCGCCCCCAGCGACCATCGCTTTTGGCGGCGCACCTGAGCACATCACTCACTTTCGAGATGCGACGCCGAGCCCCGTCCGGGCACTAGCACGTCGCTCAAGCCGAGGTGTTCAGGTTGCTCATCGATCGCAAGACCGTGAATTGGGGGAAGCGTCGTCGCGCTGCTGCGCAGGTCGCGCTCGTGGTGTGGGCTTCGAGCAGGAGCTCCTGCTCGTGGATTCGGGCGATGCCTGGGCGCGCTACGCGCCGGTCGCGAGCAGCGATCCGATCGCGCAGCTGCGCTTCACGATCACGAAGGTCGCGACCGACCAGGGAAACATCGGTCTGGCAGAGCTCGAAGTCTACTGACGCGTCACACGCCGAGATAAGCGTGGCGCACGCGCTCGTCGCTCGCGAGCTCGCTCGCCGCGCCGCTGAGCGCGATGCGGCCGTTTTCGAGCACGTAGGCGCGCGCAGCGACCTCGAGCGCGGCGCCCGCGTCTTGCTCGACCAGCAGCACGCCCGTACCGTCTGCGGTGATCTGCGAGAGGCACGCGAGGATCTCGTCGACGACGCGCGGCGCGAGCCCGAGTGACAGCTCGTCGATCAGCAGGTACGCGGGGCGGCTCATCAGCGCGCGCGCGATCGCGCACATCTGTTGCTCGCCACCTGAAAGCGAGCCGGCGATCTGATCCAGCCGCTCGCCGAGACGCGGAAACAGGGTGAGCGCGCGCGTCAGATCCGCGTTGTCGCGGTAAAAGCCGCCGAGCCTCAGGTTGTCGCGCACGGACAGTCCCGCGAACAAGCGCCGGCCCTCGGGCACGTGCGCGATGCCCGCACGTGCGATGTGCTCGATCGACTTGCCCGTGAGATCGCGACCGTCGAGGCGCACGTGTCCGCCGCGCATCGCGAGCATGCCGCTCGCCGCGCGCAGCAGGCTCGACTTGCCCGCGCCGTTCGGACCGATCAACGCGACCACCGTGCCCGGCGCGACCTCGAGTGAGACGTCCCACAGGACCTGCACGCGGCCGTAGCCGGCGTCGATGTGCTGTAGCTCGAAGCTCATGGCTGCGGCTCCGAGGCGTGACCCGGGTTTTGGCGGGCGTTGTGTCGTGCGGCGAAGCGCGCGCCCAGGTACGCGGCGATCACGCGCTCGTCGCGCAGCACCTGCCCGGCGGGCCCACGCGTCAGCACCTGGCCGTGGTGCAGCACGAGTAGCTCGTCCGCCACGGCGGCGATCGCGTGCACCACGTGCTCGACCATCAGCAACGCGAGGCCCTGCGCGCGCAGGCCCGCGATCAGCTCGACCGCGGGTTGGATCTCGGCGGGCCGCAGCCCCGCGAGCACCTCGTCCAGCAGCAACACGCGCGGCCGCAGCGCGAGCGCGCGCGCCAGCTCGAGCCGGCGTGCATCGGCGACCGAGAGCTCGGCCGGGTTCAGCTCACCCTTGCCGCCGAGACCCACGCGCTCCAGGACCTCCAGCGCGGCGCGGCGCGCCAGGGCGGGGCGGGCATTGCCGCCCTTGCCGAACAGCTCTCCCAGCATCACGTTTTCGATCACGCTCATGCCGCGGAACGGCTTGACGATCTGAAACGTGCGCGCCACGCCGGCGTGCGCGATGCGCCAGGGACGCGCGCCGGTCAAGTCCTGACCGTCGATCAGCACGCGGCCGCTGCTCGGCGCGAGCTGGCCCGTGAGCAAGTTGATCAACGTGGACTTGCCCGCGCCGTTCGCGCCGATCACACCGAGCAGGTGCCCCGGCGCGAGCTCCAGGTCGACCTCGCTCACCGCCACGAGGCCTCCGAAGCGGCGGCTCAGCTTGCTTGCAGCCATCAGCGGCGGAGCGCTCATAGCCGGTACCTGCGCACGTTGTCGAGCAGCGAGAAGCGCCGCTCGCGCAGCACGTCGCCGACGTAGTGCCGGAAGCCCTGCGGCATCAAGATCACCGCGAGCACGATCAGGAGGCCGAGCGCAAACGCGTGGCCCTGCGGCAAGCGCTGGCGCAGCCACTCGCTCGCGAACGCGATCGCGACCGCGCCCACCACCGGGCCGATCACGCTGCCCGCGCCGCCGATCACCACCATCACCACCATCAACACCGTGAGGTGCACGTCGAACAGGCGCTCCGGGAAGATGGTGACCTGCTGGAACGCGTAGGCGGAGCCGATCGCGGCCGTCAGCGCGGCCGAGCCCGCGAACGCCGCCAGCTTCGCCCGCGTGACGTGGATGCCGATGGCTGCAGCCGCGTCTTCGTCCTGGTGGATCGCGCGTAGCCCGTAGCCCGCGCGCACGCGGATGAGTACGCCCGCGACCGCGACGCACGCCGCCGCCAGCAGCAGAAACAGCATGTAGAAGCCGTCGTTGCCGAGCCACGGAGTCGGCGCTTTGCCGACCGCGGTCGGGATGCTGATGCCCCCGCCTCCGCCCGTGAGCTCCGGCAAGTTGATGACCACCTCGCGCAGGCCCTCGGCCACACCGAGCGTGGCGACCGCGAAGTAGTGGCCCTTCAGACGCAACAGAGGCCAGCCCACGAGCGCAGCGAACGCACCGCCGAGCGCCGCCGAGAGCGGCAAGGCCAGCCAGAAGCTCACGCCGCCGTGCGTCATGAGCACGGCCGTGGTGTAGCCACCGAGGCCGAAGAAGCCGACCTGGCCGAAGCACGCGTAGCCGGTGAAGCCGCCGATCAGGTTCCACGCCGAGGCCAACCCGACGAACATGTAGATCGTGGTCACCGTGCGCACCTGCCCGGTGTACAGCTGCGTGAGCAGGCCGAAGGCCAGGAGCAGCGCGAGGCCGCCGAGCGCCCAGCCGACGAGCGGCGAGCTCAGCGACGAGCGAGGCGCGTCTGCAGGGCGCGCGTTCACCACGAAATGGCTGCCGCCGTCAGCGGCAGGCGTCTGCTGCACGGACACCTTACACCTCCACCCGGCTCGCGTAGAACGCCTTGCCGGCGAGGCCCTGCGGGCGCACGGCCAGCACCACGACGAGCACGCCAAACGCGACTGCGTTGATGAGCGTGCCGGGCAAGAGCTGCCCGCCCCACGCTTCGACCAAGCCGAGCAAGAGCCCACCGAGCAGCGCACCGGACGTGTTGCCGAGCCCACCCAGCACCGCCGCGACGAAGCTGAACAAGGTGAAGCGGCCGGCGTCTGCCGGGCTGAACGTGGACACTGCGCCGACGGCCGCGCCCGCGGCACCCGCCAGCCCCGCAGCGAGCCCGTACGTGAGCGCGTACACGTGGCGCGCGCTGATGCCCATCAAGCGCGCCGCGCCCCGATCCATGCCGGTCGCGAGGATCGCGAGGCCGGTGCGCGTGCGCTTGAACACGTAGCCGAGCAGCGCGGTCACGCCGATGGCGAGCACGGCCGCGAGCAGGCGCCCGAACGGCACGCGCACGTCGCCCGGCAGGATCAGCGAATGCGCCGCGTAGCTCGTCGGGATCGCGCGGTAGTCCGCGGTGAACACGAGGATGAGGCCATTGACGAGCAGCAGCTCCAGCCCGAACGTCAAAAGCAACGTGATGAAGATCGGCGCGTTCACCACCAAGTTGATGAGCCCGCGCTGCAGCCCGTAGCCGAGCGCAAACAGCGCGAGCCCCGCGGGCAGCATGCCGAGGAACGGATCGAGCCCGAAATACACGTTGAGCTGCCACGCGAGGTACGCACCGAGCAGCACGAACGCGCCGTGCGACAGGTTCACGATGTGCATGACTCCCCAGACCAAGGAGAACCCGACGGCGATCAAGCCGAACATGCAGCCCTGCAGCAGACCGTACAACGTCGCCTGAACGAACTGAGTCACGCGCGCTCAGCCCTTCGTCTTCGCCGCCTTCGCGGTGGCGTTGTTCGGCCACTTCAGCGGCGCCTGCGCGGAGTTCTTGGGCCACACGTTGAGCGGTTTGCCGCCCTGGATCTGGATCACGGACATGAACTTCGCGACGTTTTGGCCGGCGGCGTTGAAACGAATCGGCCCGAAGAAGGTCTGCTCGTCCAGCTTCGCCAGCTGCTCGCGCACCGGAGTCGGATCGATCGAGCCCGCCTTCTCCGCGGCCAGGATCAACGCCAGACAGCCCGCCGTGGCTTCGGCGTTCTGGTACGCAGGCTCGCGCCCGCCGAACTGCTTCTGGAACGTGGCCGCGTAGTCGGCCGCGCTGCCGAACCACTTGTCGGAGCCGGCGGTCTGCGTTGTCCACTGCGTCGAGCCGAGGACGCCCTCAGCTGCAGGGCCGAGCGTCTTCACGAAGTCCGGGGTGTGCGGCGCGATGGTGGCCCCGAACGCGAGCGGCTTCACGCCCAGCTCGCCGGCCTGGCGCACGATGGCGATGCTCTCGACCATGTGCGCGGATCCGAGGATGACGTCCGGGTTCTTGGGCTTGATCTTCGTCAGCGCCGAGGACACGTCCGCCGTCGCGTTCGGCACGTACTCCTCGGCGACGACCTGGAAGCCCAGCTCCTTGGCCTTGGCGATGCCACCGGCCGTGGCCGTCTTCGAAAAACCGTCGTCCGCGGAGATGAACGCCAACGTGGTGGGCTTCGGCTCGGCGAGCTCTGCGAGCGCCTGCACCATGCTGGCGACGTACTGCGTGGCGGGCGACAGCACCGCGAACGTGCGCGTGTAGCCCTTCTGAAAGATCTTGTCGTCGGCGCCGGCGACGTCTGCCATGAGCTGGCCGTTGCGCTCGATCACCGCGGCCGCGGCCTCGGTCGTGGCCGAGCCGTATGGGCCGAGGATCAGCTTCACGCCCTGGTCGTTGAACTGATCGACGAGCTGCGCGGCCGTATCCGGCTTGGACGTGTCGTCCTGATAGCGAATCTCGAGCTTCAGCTTCTTGTCAGCGACAGGCACCCCGCCCTTGTCGTTCACGACCTTGGCGCAGAGCTCATAGCCTTCTTTGGTGAGTCCGCCTTCGCGCGCGAGCGAGCCCGTGAGCGAGAGCGAGGCGCCGAGAACGAGCACAGGCTCGGCTGCGGGCGCGTTCGCCGCGGGCGCTGCGGGCACGGCGTCCCCCTTCGAATGACAGCCCGCTGCGATGGCGAGCGCCGCACTGCCGATGAACCCAAACATCCGGCTGTCCATGAGTGACCCCCTTCGCGCCCGGTGTAGCACGAGCCGCGCGGCGCACTGAGTACAAAAGCCACGCTGCGAGCCGCCTTTCTGATAGAGCCAGGCTTGACCGAACGCGACACGAAGCATGCGAAAGGATCACGAGCCATGTGTGATGACCTCACTGACGACAGCAACAAACGTTGGCTTGCCCAGAAGCGCCTCGGCCGCAGAGAGTTCAGCGCGCTCGGCATCGGCGCGACCGCCGCGTGGCTCGTGCCGGGTTGCGACAGTGACTCGAGTGACTCGAAGGGAGCACAGGGCGCAGCTGGAGCCGAGGCCGCGAACAGCGCGACGACCTCGAGCATGGTGAGCATCGAGACGCCGGACGGCACCGCGGATGCGTTCTTCGTGCATCCCCGGACCGGTCGTCACCCGGCCGTGCTGGTCTGGCCGGACGTGTTGGGCCTGCGCGACGCGTTCAAGACCATGGGCACGCAGCTGGCAGCGGAGGGCTACGCCGTGCTCGTCATCAACCAGTACTACCGCACCTCGCCCGCGCCCGTGCTGACGACCTGGGACGAATGGAACAGCGACGAGGGCAAGAACAAGGTCATCCCGATGGCCGGCGTCATCACGCCCGCGGGCACCGCGAGCGACGCCGCTGCCGTGATCTCGTGGCTCGACGAGCAGAGCGCCGTCGACATCGGCAAGAAGGTCGGCTCGAGTGGCTACTGCATGGGCGGACCGTTCACGATCCGCACCGCCGCCAGCCGCGCGGATCGCGTGGGAGCCATCGCGTCGTTTCACGGCGCGAGCCTCGCGACCGACGCAGCCGATAGCCCCCACCGGCAGCTCGCCGACGTAAAGGCCGCGCTGCTCATCGCCATCGCGCAGAACGACGACGAACGGCAGCCGGATGCCAAGACGAAGCTGAGAGAGGCGGCGGACGCAGCGAAGCTGGACGCGGAGATCGAGGTCTACCCCGCACAACACGGCTGGTGCGCGATCGATCACATGGTCTACGACGACGAGCAAGCGGACAAAGCGCACGACCGCATGCTCGCGCTGTTCAAGAAGCACCTGTAGCGCGGCGGGTGTCTGGACGCGTGAACCACCACGCCCACAAGATCAGCACGCCCTGCAGCGGTATCCGGATCCAGAGCCCCACGACTGGAACTTCCGGGTACTGCTCGGGGTGAGCGACCATGTGGATGTGCACGGGCATGAAAGCCAGCAACATGGCGATCACCGCCCAGGCGGCGAGCTTGCGGGTGCGCGGCACCGCCGCGAGCACGCCCAACGCGATCTCGATCACGCCGCTCAGGTACACCAGCTCGCGATGCAGCGGCAGGTACGGGGGCATGATCCGGATGTAGAAGTCCGGATCCACGAAGTGACGCACGCCGGCGAAGATGTAGAACGCGACGAACAGTCCAAGGAAGATGCGTTTGACGACTGACATGAGCGTCCAATCTAATTGACAGGCGCTGAGCGCGTGGGTGTCAGAATGACGACGGGGATCAGTCGATCGCTCCAGCTCTGATAGTCAGCATACTGCCCGTACATCTGCACGAGCTGCGGCCACAGGCGCTCACGCTCCGCTGGCTCGGCTGTGCGCGCGCGCATGGAGCGAACATCGCGACCGATCTGCACCTGCACTTCAGGCTCGGCCTGCAGGTTGCGGTACCAGAGCGGATCGGCGGGCCAGCCACCCTTGCTCGCGACGACAGCCAGCTCAGTGCCGGTATCGAGGTAGAGCAGCGGCGTGACGCGCGGCTGTCCGGACTTTCTGCCCCGCGTGGTCAGGAGCAAGATCGGTGCGCCCGCCAGCCTGCCACCGAGCTTGCCGCCCGATGCTCGATACAGCCAGACGTTGGCGTCTTGCATGACCTTGCCGAGGCGGCTCCCCATGAAGAACTTGAAGCCATTCGGCATGCTGCGCTGTGCCATGTGCGTCGCCCTCCCACGCTGCTTATCGCGCGCGGGTGCACGGCATGCAAGCGCGCTGCGGCCGATCTAACGTGCGGAAGCGAACGGTGCGAGCTGCGGCCAGGGTGCCGCGGCCTCGATCTGTGCGGCGACTTGCAACAGGACGTCCTCGCGCGCGCTCGCCGCTACCAGCTGCACACCGATCGGCGAGCCCGTGCTCGAGACGTGGCCCGGCAGTGAGATGGCCGGCTGGCCCGTGAGGTTGAACGGATACGCGAACACGGTGTACGGCGCCGACAGTGGGGCCACGCGCATGGGGTCGGTGCTCGAGACGAGCCGGCCGAGCGGCAGCTCGGGCGCGGCGAGGGTCGGCGTGAGCAACAGATCGAACTCGCAAAACCAGCTCGCCATGCGGCGACCGTACGCGTGCATGAATTCGATTGCAGCCAATAGCTGCGTGGCGGGCAGCTGGCGCCCGAATTCGGCGAGCGCCCAGGTAGAGGGCTCGAAGTCGGTGCTCGACGGCTGCTTGCCGAGCCTCTCACCCCACACGCGCACGGTGCGGGCGAGGTTCGCGACGAGGATCCCGCCAAACGCCAGGCTGCTGCCCTCCTCGTCCAGCGCCGGCGGGTGCGCGAGCTCGACGCGATGGCCGAGCTGCTCGAGCACGCGAGCCATGCGATCGACCGCGGCCACGCACTCGGGATCGAGCGGGACGTCGCGCAGCTGCCTACGCAGCACGCCCACGCGCAGCGGAGCGCACGGCGCGCCGATCTCACTCGCGAACGGGCGCGTGGGCGGAGGAGCGGAGTACGGATCGCCGGGCATCGCGCCCGCCATGACGTCGAGCAGCGCGGCCGCGTCGCGCACGCTCCGCGTCAGCATGAACTCGACTGCCAGACCGCTCCAACCCTCGCCCATACCCGGACCGTGCGAGCAGCGACCGCGCGTGGGCTTCAACCCCACGAGGCCGCACAGGCTGGCCGGTCCGCGCAGCGAGCCGCCGCCGTCACTGCCGTGCGCGACGGGCACGAAGCCCGCCGCCACCGCTGCAGCGGAGCCACCACTCGAGCCACCGGCCGAGTGCGCGAGGTTCCAGGGATTGCGCGTCGCGCCGTACGCTACGGGCTCCGTGGTGGGCATCAACGCGAGCTCCGGCACGTTGGTGCGTCCGAGCGGGATCAAGCCCGCAGCGAGCAAGCGATCCACGACGTAGCTGTTGCTCGGATGCACGTAGCCGGCGTCCTTGAGCAGACGACAGCCCGCGTGGTGCGGCTGATTCGCTTGATAGCCTCCGATGTCTTTCAGCAACGTCGGCACGCCGCGAAACGGGCCCTCTGGCAGGTCGCCGCTGGCTGCGCGCGCGCGCGCCTCCGCAAACGCCTGATGGATGACCGCATTGATCCGGGGATTGCCGGCTTCGATGCGAGCGATCGCAGCGTCCACCAGCTCGAGCGCGGACGCTTGCTTGTCGCGCACCAGCGCCGCGAGCGCCGTAGCGTCGAGGCCAACGAATTCGTCGTGCACGACATAACCATAGCGCATGGCGCTCGCGTGCAGCGGATCCCGCTGAAGATCGCACCGACCTATGCGTCATGCACGCACCGCGCGTGAGCCTCACCTGCCCAAGCATTGGCCGGGCGGACGGTCAGTCCGTCACGGTCAGGCGCAGGCCCTCGCAGTCGCCCGCCTGCAGCAAGCTCGACGCGAGGGCGCTCAGCAGCTGCGCTTGCTTCTCGTTGCGCACACGAGCCTCACTCGCCTCGACGACAGCCACACCGGCCAGAATGCTGATGGCATCCGTGACGCAGGCGAGCGGCAGCAGCTCGTAGCTGACGCCCTCGTTGCGGATGAACGACGTCAGCGCCTCGTCCGGCGCCAGCTCGCCCGTGATCATCTCGTCGAGGTCGTCCGAGCGCTGCTGCTTCTCCGCGACGTAGCGCGTCACGCGCTCCGCGAGATCACGCCCGGGCTGATCGCCGCCACGCGACGCTCGGAGCACGAGGCCCGCAGGCGTGTGCAGATACAGGTGACCCACACCCGAGCCGTGCGCGGAGCAGATCATCTGCAGCGCAAGCTGCGTGCGCTCCTCGACGCTGCGCGAGCCCGCCATGCTGCGCGTGATGACGGTGGACAGCGCTTCGCTGCCGATCGCGCTGGTGTCCTCACTCGCGAGGACCGCGAAGTCGCCGAGCGCCACCGTCGTACGCATGCCGCAGCGCGCAGCTTCGTTGATCAAGCGTTCATAGCGCGCAGCGAGCGCCGTGCGGGCGCCGTGACGGTAGGCGCGCGCGGTGAGCTCCGCGAACTGCTCGAACGCCGCAGCGTCTCCTGTCCAGATCGCGACGCGGGCGCGGGCCTCGTACGACAGGCCGAGGCGCAGACCTGCCGTGCCGAGCCGCGTCTGCAGCGCGATCAGCTCGTCCAGCCGCTGCGCTGCGCGCGGCTCTCCCAGCTTGGCTTCGGCCAGCGCCAGGTTGCGCACCAGATCGCACGCGGTCGCGAACACCTGTCGCGCCTCGCACTCGGCCACCGCAGCGCTCGCCGCAGCGCGCGCCTCCTCGCTGCGGCCGAGCGCGAGCAGACACTCCGCCTTGCCGGCCTGCGCCAGGAGCCACATGGCGAGCTGCGGGGAGTTGCCTGCGGCATCGAAGCTCGTGAGCGCGAGGCTCCCCTCGAACGTGGCCAGCGCGGCTTCGTGGTCGCCGCGCACGAGGTGGAAGCTGGCCTGCGCCGCGAGCAGGTTCGGCTGCCAGTTCGGCATCCTCGCCGCCAGTGGCTTCATCTGCTCGATGATGTGGGCGACGCCCTGCAGGTCGCCGATCTGCGCGTACGACGCGAGCTCCACGTTCAGCAGCGACTTGAACATCGGTGGCACCCGCATCTGCAGCGCCAGGACCTCGGCTTGCCGGCGCAGCCGATCCGCGCCCTCCGAGTCACCCTGTTCGAGCCGCACGATGCGGCGCAGGTCGAGGGCAGCGATGCGCTGGTACGGATCGCGATCCAGGCGCTCGGCCAGGTCGGCCGCCGTGGGCCGCCCGAGCTGCGCCTCCATCATGCCGATCGCGAACGCGATGGCGTTGCACATCGCGATCACGAACGCTTCTTCCTGACCACCGAGCGCGTCGAGCTTCGCCAGCGTCTCGCGCCAGCGATCGCGTGCGCGCTCGTAGTGACAGAAGTTGTTGCTATCCACGCAGGCGCGCGCGTTGTTCCAGATCGCGTCGAGCAGCGGTGACAGCGAGATGAAGGGCTCGAGGATGCCGGGCAGACTCGCGTACAGCGCCGTGTCGAGCGTGTTTGCGGCCACGGCGATGGACACCACCACGTATTCGCCGAGCTTGCGGATCGCGAGATCGACCGGGTACACGCGCTCGTGCTCCGGGGTCGCCATGTAGCGCTGGTGCGCGGCGGTGAGCGCTTTCATCAGCCGTTCGCCGGGATCTTTGCTCTCTGTGTCGGCGCGGTACAGGTCGAGTCCGGAGTCGTGCGTCAGCTGCGCGAGCCACAGCCCCACGGACTCCTTGTTCACCATGCCGCGATTCACGACCGCGGCGAGATACTGCCAGCGCCGCAGATCGTGGACGGACCGCGGGCTACGGCCGAGGGCCTGAGCCGTCCGGATGGCGAGCGGATAACACCAGACGAGCTTGCTGACGTTCTGCTCCACGAGCTTGTACAGGTCTGCTTCGGAGCGGTACACCTCGTTGCGGGCATCGAGCGCGGCCAGCGCCTCCTGGTGCATGTCGGCGAGGAACGCGTGGTGAACGAACGCCAGGCTCAGCTTCCGCTTGTACAGCTCCGCCAGCGCGCGATGCCGCAGCTTGGCCTGCTCCTCGCTGACCCCGCCGCTCAGCGCGGCGATCCACATGCGGTGCGCCAGCCGGTACTCGTCGCCATCGCGCACCAGCGCCTGCGCCGTGAGCAGCTCGCTCAGCGCGAGCTCGATCTCGGTCGAGCTCGCGTCCGGCAGCAGCACGTGGTAGTCGGCGCCCGTAAGCGTGTCGTAGAACGCCAGCGCCTGTGCCTCGGCCAGGTAGCGCGCGTGCGGAGACAAGCGCTCGATGCGCGCGCGCAGCGCCAGCACCGTGCTGCGCGGCAAGTCGTCGGCCGACAAGCTGACCGGCAGGGTCCAGCTGCCCGCTGTGTAGCGGATGCTACCGCGATCCACGAGATGCTGCGCCAGCTCGAGGCTCTGGCGAGGATTGCCGAGCGCCACGCGGTGGATCTCGCTCGCGAGCACATCGAGATGAGCCACGTCACCGAAGAGCGAGCCGAGCAGCGCGCGTGTCTGCTCCAGGCTCAGCGGCGTGAGCTGCAAGCCCGTGCAGCGGCGGCCGAGCGCGTGCAGCGCTGTGCTTTCCGTCTCCTCGCTGTCGGCAGTCAGCGCGATCAAGATGCCGCCGCGTTTGGTCTTGTCGATCACCTCGGCGAGCAGCGCGGCCGACGGCTCGTCGACCTTGTGCACGTCGTCGACCGCGATCAAGAGCGGATGCGTGCGGCTCACGCTCGTCCACAACGTGCGCAGCGCGCGCTGCAGGCGCGCGGGCTCGAGCGCGGGATCGGAGAAGCTGCGCAGCACCGGCCGAGCGCTGGGCTCGCCAGCACCTGCGGGCGCCGCGCCGAACAGCTCGGCGAACTCCGAGCTCGCCAGGCTCTTCGGCATCGCGTCGAGCAAGTGTTCGGTCAGCGCGCGCGCCGTGGCAAACGACTCGCGCGTACCGGTCGCGGTCGCGCGCAGCACGGTGAAGCCGCGCGTCTGCGCCTCGAGCGCGCAGGCGTCCAAGAGGCGTGAGCGGCCGGCGCCGGCAGGGCCCTCGAACAAGACACCAGCGGAGCGCGACAGCCGTGCGTCGCGCAGGAGGTCGCGCACCCGCGACAGGAGGCCCTCGCGTCCCACGAGCGTCGGCGTCGAGAGGTACGCGCGCGAGACGGCCTCGGACTCCTCGAGGCGCAGCTCCGCGCACGCCGCCAACTGCTGCATCACCGCGAATGCGCTCTGCGGGCGCAGCGCGGGCTCGACTCCGATCAGCGCGAGCACGAGGTCGTCGAGCGCGGCCGGGATGCCTGCGACGATCGCGGAGGGCGGCAGCGGCTTGACGCGCCACGCCGACAGCACCTCCGAGAACGAGCGCGCCGGGTACGGCAGCCGACCGGTCAGCGCGAAATACAGGCTCGCGCCGAGCGAGTAGAGATCGGTGCGCGCGTCGAGCGCCAGGCGCTGCAGGGTTTCGGGCGCAGTGAACGCGGGCGTGCCGACGACCTCCGAGCCGCCGCCGCTCATCGGCGCCATCGCGCCGAAGTCGATCAACTTGGCGCGTCCGTCCTGCGTGCAGCGGATGTTGCGCGGGCTGATGTCGCGATGCAGCAGGCGGCGCGAGTGCAGGAGCCCGAGCGCGGAGCACACGTCGAACGCGAGCTTGCAGGCCTCGCGCCAGGGGACCGGCGTGCGCTCGCGCAGATCGCCGCCGTCGAGCAGCTCCATCGTGTAGAACGGCGTTCCGTCCGTGCACAGACCGTAGTCGTAGACCTCGATCACGTGCGGATGCCGCAGCTGCATCAACGTGTGAAACTCGCGCTCGAACAGCGCCGCAGCGCTGGCGTGCTCGGGCGAGACTTGAGCCACGATCAGCTGCTTGAGCGCGACCGCGCGGGACAGAGAACGATCCGTCGCACGGTACACGCACGCCATGCCGCCGCGTCCCAGCAGCTCGTGGATCTCGTAGCGACTACCGACGTCTGCTGGAACAGGCGCGGCCGGAGGTGCGGCTTGAGCTGTGCTCGTCATGAGGATGGGGCGCTTCGCGACGGGTCTCCTGCAATCATAGCGTCTACCAGCCATCCGACGAAGCGCACGGCGGCAACACCCTGCAGCTTACGGCGGCGCACACTGTGACCCGCGCAGTTGCCGGTACGTTCGCACAGCACACGAGCGCGGTCCTGGAGTCCTCGGCGGAGACGCCCCGGGCAATGTCCCGCGGAAACCGCGGCATGGGCCCGGATGACACGTTGCGCTCGCGGCACACAAGCTGGGCTTCAGGTCTCTGTACCGTGCGTCATGGGTGGGCGTGCGCGCTGGCACGCGGGCTTCGCGGTGGCGAGAAATCGGCGCGATGTGGCGTGTGGTGCGCTCGCAGGGCGCAGCGCTTTCGAGTATCGCATGCCCATGCAGACTCAGTTGCACCCTTGGCTCCGGGCGGTTGCCGCGTTCGGCTGCAGCGCGCTCGCGGCGTGCGCGGATGCCGGGCCGGAGCCGCACGTGCCCAGCGCCGCGGCCCCGCAGGCGCCTGCGCTCCCGGCCGACGCTCTGGTCACGGAGCACACGCGGCCTGCGCTGTGCGCGCGGGCTCGCGCGGACGTGGTGGGCGATGCGTTCTGTGCGGACACGTTGCCCCAGGTCACGAGCCTCTTGGACCTGCAGCGGGCGCTGCAGCTCGAGCTGCAGCCGGACGCAGAAGAACTGCCTGCCGTCGAGCCCGGGATGTACGTCGAGCCGCCGCGCTACGGGGCGGCCGTGCTGCTCACGCACTCGACCGCGCTGTCCGGCGATCTGGTCTCGCCCATCAATCCGCGCGCGATCGTCATGAACTACGACACGTTCCTCGCGTTCAACCGCGGCGTGCAGCAGGTGGAGCTCGCCGTGCGCGATCGCGAGACGCATCTCATCAACTTCTATCTGCTCGGGTTTCGTCAGGCCTGTAACCGCGCCGAGCGCGGCTGCCATGCGGGCGACCTGTACACGCCTGCGATCGAGTCGGGCTGGGAGCAGATCGCGCTGCAGGACGACGAGGACTTGAAGAACACGCCCTCGGACTGCAGGCAATGTCATCAGCGCGGCCTCGAAGCGCCGACCTTGCTGATGCGTGAGCTGGACGGGCCCTGGACGCACTTCTTCGCGCCGGACACCAATCCCCCTTCCCCGTTCCCCGAGCCGTTCGGCGAGCACCTGCTGCGCGACTATCTGGCTGCCAAGGGCGACGAGCCCTACGCCGGCGTTCCGACGCGGCTCATGGAGCAGAGCGTGGGCTTTCTGCTCCAGAACCTGGTGCCGCCCGACCAGCCGTTGGTCTTCGACGGCGCGGCCATCTCGAACGAACGCTGGCCGTGGAGCCCGGACGGCTACGCGGCGGAGGCCCAGCGCAGCCCGACGTGGGACGCCGGCTACCAGGCGTTCAAGCGTGGCGAGCTGATGGCGCTGCCATACTACGCGCCCCGCGCGACGGATCCCCAGAAGCAGGCGCAGCTGACAGCGGCGTACGCGAGCTACCGTGCCGGCGGGCTCGCCGCCGATGCGCTGCCCGATTTCGCCGACATCTTCCCGGACGACGCGCAGACCTTGGCCGAGATCGGGCTGCGTACCGAGCCCGCCGCGAGCCCCGCGGAGCTGCTCATCCAGGCCTGCGGCACGTGCCACAACGACGTGCTCGATCAGACGATCTCCCGCGCGCGCTTCAACATCGCGCTCGGGCGACTGCCGCCCCAGGAGCTCGATGCTGCCGTGGCGCGCCTGCAGCTGCCAGCTGCGGCGCCGGGCGCCATGCCGCCCGCCGGCCGGCGCCAGCTGGATGACGCCGCTCGCGCGCGGCTGATCCGCTATCTGCAGGAGCGCGGGCGCGCGAGCAGCGCGGACGACGAGCTGCTCGAGCGCGCGGCCCAGCTCGGTATGGCGCAGCGGCAGCCCAGAAAGCCCCTGAGCTTCCGGCCGTGACCTGTCGCGCCGCTACGCCGCGGGATGATCTCGCGTGACCTCATGTGAGCCAAGCGGCAGGTTCCGGCTCGCTTCCGGGTGACGCTTGCGGATGCGCAGCGGCAACCCACCCTTCGGTCGCAGCGTGATGAGCGCGTCGAAGTCGACCCGTTGCGCGGGTTCCAGCAGCTCGAAGCGCAGGTCGCGCAGCCACGTGGCGAGGATCAGCTGCGCTTCCATCATCGCGAAGTGATTGCCGATGCACACGCGCGGCCCACCGGAAAACGGCAGGTACGCTGCCTTCGGAAGAGCCTTCTCGCGCTCGGGGCTGAAGCGCTCCGGATCGAAGCGCTCGGGATCCTCAAAGATGTCCGGGCGGCGATGCATGCCCACGATGTTGATGAACAGCACCGTGCCGCGCTTCAGAAGATATGGGCCGACCTCGACGTCGCGCAGACTGCGGCGCGCGATCATGTGCACCGGCGGGTACAGGCGCATGCCTTCTTTGATCACCTGTGCCGTCCACGGCAGCGCAGCCAGCTGCTGCATGCCGAGGCGTGTGGGCGGCAGCGCGTCGAGCTCGGCTTCGAGGCGAGCGCGGACCTCGGGTGCACGCGCGAGCGCGTACAGCGTCCACGCCAGGCTGTTGGCAGTGGTCTCGTGCCCGGCCAGCATCAGGGTCATGAGCTCGTCGCGCAGCTCGCGATCGTCGAGCTGCGAGCCGTCGTCCTGATCGCGCGAGGCGAGCAGCACGCTCAGCAGGTCGTCGCCAGCGTGCCCGCGCTGTCGACGCTCGGCGATCACGCGATAGATGATGCGGTCGAGCTCGCGCACCGCACGCGCGAGCCGCAGGTTGGCCGGCGTGGGCACCGGCGGTGGCAGAGGGATCGGGCTCGTGAGCGCCTCGACGACGCTCGCGAGCGCGCGCGGGAACGCGCTGCCGACCGTGTCGCTGGCGTCCGAGAGCTCGGCGTCGAACAACGTCTTCATCACGATTTCGAGCGTCAGGCGCATACTCTCGGCCGCGACGTCGATCTGGCTCCGCTCCGCGAGCCGGGCTGTCGAGCGCTCTGCGCGCACCGCGATCTCGTCCGCGTAGCCCGCGATGCGCCGAGGCATGAACGAGGGCGCGAGCAGCCGGCGGCGCTTTCTGTGGGCGTCGCGCTCGAGCGTGAGCAGGCCCTGACCGAGCAGCGGCCGCGCGAACAGTGACAGGCCGTAGCTCTTCACGAAGGCGTCTGCCTTCTCGACGAGCACCTGGTGCACGAGCGCGGGATCGCTGACGACGACGGGCTGGAGCACACCGAAGCGAAAGCGCGTGAGCTCGGGGCGCTCGCGCGCGATGCGCAACAAGAGATCGACGGGCGCGTGCCGCAGCTCCGACATGTGGCCGAGCACACGCGTGGACGCGAACGTGGGAATGGGACGGTTCATGGCTGCACCTCCAGGCTCGTGAGTGAGATTGGCTCGCAAACGAACTGTCGTTACAATGCGAGTAATGCCCCGCATTCACAACTCGCATCCGAAGCGCCCGAAGAAGCTCGCGCAGCGCGCGCGTTCGACCCCTAGAAAAGAGCCCATTCAGTCGCGCTCGCGCCACATGGTGCAGATGCTCATGCGCGCTACGGCTCGCATTCTCGTTCGCGACGGCTACGATGCGCTGACCACGAACCGCGTGGCCGAGGAGGCCGGCGCCAGCGTGGGCTCGCTGTATCAATATTTCCCGAGCAAGGAAGCGCTCGTCGCGGCGCTGCTCGAAGATCATCTCGAGAGCACCACCCGGCAGCTACGCCAGGAGGCCGCGCGCGTGGCCGCGCTGCCCGTCGAGCGCGCGGTGCAGCGCTTCGTGGAGCTGATGTTCGAGTCGCATCGCGTAGACCCGGAGCTGCACCGGGTGTTCGCGGAGCAGCTGCCGCGCGTGGGTGATTTCGCGAAGCTCGAGGCGCTGGCCGACGAGCATGCCGCGCTCATCCAGGCCTACCTCGCAGCGCACGCTTCCGAGGTCGTGCCGCAGAACCACGCGCTCACGGCGTTCATCCTCGTCACGACCGTGGAGGCCCTCACCCACCGCGCGGTCATGATGCGTCCTCGCAAGCACGCCGAGGCGGAGCTGGTGGCAGAGATCTCGCGCCTCGTGAACGGCTACCTCGTCGCGCCGAAAGCCAGACCGAAGCGCGCGAGCGGCAGCGCTTAGTCCACCGGGTCCGTGCCGTACAGCGTCGCCAGCGCGCGCAGCTTGCGAATCACCATGTACCACTCCTGGTTGGCCTGCTCGAGGAACGCGCTGTGCTTGGCCGACCACTCCGTGTACTCGGGAGCGAGCTCGCCGAGACAGCCGCCCACGGGGCGGTCGTTTTGCTCGCCTCCGTAGCAGCCCGGCAGGTAGGCCTCGTAGCGTTGCTGCTCGTAGCGGCGCAGGTCCTCGTACGGCAGCGCGAGCGTGAGCGCAGGCAGACGCGCCGCTGCGGCCGCCGGCGGGCTGCTCTCGACCATGAACGTGAAATAGTCGGCGCGAGGCCGGGAGCTCACCACGCCGCTCGTCTCCGCGTAGATGCGCACGCGCCCGCGCTGCGGCGAATACACCTCGACGCGAAACGCCTGCGTCTCGTGCAGCGAGCAGTACGCGTTCACGACCAGCACGCGCTGATTGCGGAACGCGCATGCGCGCAGGCGCTCCACACCTGGCCAGCGGCCGGTGCCGATGTACTGCAGCTCGCCGGACAACACGTCGAGCAGGGCCTCCTGCGCGGAATACAGACCGCTCTCGCTCGGCCGTACCACCGGCCAGGCGGGGTCGGTGGGCACAGCACGAGGCGCCGGCTGCACGCTGGGCTTCGGCCTCACCGCGCAGGCCGAAATCAGGAACATCAGGGCGAGAAGCACCTGCCATCGTCCAAACGACTGTCTCATCGAAGCTCCCTGGCGCGCGCGAGGCTAGTGGTGATCGTGAGTGACAGCAACCTTTCGCGGTCCCTTCCGATCGAAGGGTGGGATGTGGCACACCTCGCGGCGATGCGAATCTCGACTCTGATCGGATGGGGGCTGGGCGCAATCCTCGTGAGCTGCGGCGACGGCTCGCCTGCGCACGAGGAGGCGGGCGGCGCGGGCAGCGTTGCTGCTGACGGCGGCGGGCGCCGGATCGCCGCGAGCGCGAGCCATGGCTGTGCGCTGCGGGGCTCGGGGCTGTACTGCTGGGGTGACAACTTCGTGGGTCAGCTCGGAACCGGAGACACCACGGACGCCCCTGAGCGTCCGGTGAAGGCGCAGATCGCGGCCGGCGACGTCGCCGAGATCGCCGCGGACAGCGGCCGCACCTGCGCCCGGCGCAAGAACGGGGAGGTGGCGTGCTGGGGCGACAACGCGCAGGGACAGATCGGCGACGGCACGCGCGACAACGCATCCACACCGCTGAACGCGGGCGGCGTCCGCGATGCGCGCCAGCTCGCGATCGACGACGTCTCGAGCTGCGTGCTGCACGCGGATCGCACGGTGAGCTGCTGGGGCGCTTCCCCTGACGACGAGGCCACGAGTGGCTCGCTGATCGCGCGGCCCATCGCAGGCGCACAGGATGTGATCGACCTGCGCGGCGGCGTGCGGGGCACGTACTGCGCGCGCACGCAAGCCGGTCCGGTCCACTGCTGGCGGCTGCAAGATGGCGTGTGGAGCGCCGCGCTCGAGGTGCCCTCGCTCGCCGGTGCGCGCAGCGTGGCCGTCACCTTCCAAGACGAAGTCTGCGGCATCGTGCCGAGCGACGCGATCGTGTGTCACAACCTGGATAGCGGGCACGACGGAACGCTGGGCACCTCCCAGGGCGCGCTCGAGCTCGTGAGTGGTCTGCTCTCGGTCTGTGCGCGCAAGACGAGCGGCTGGAGCTGCTGGAACGTGCTGCCCTCCATGCTCGAGCTCTTCGGCTCGGCCGAGATCCCCCTGAGCCTGGAGATGCCGCTGCTCGAGGTCGCCATCGGCGGCTTGAACGCTTGCGCGCTGCGGGCCGATCAGAGCGTGGTGTGCGCGGACGCGAGCTCGATCTCGAGCGCCCCCAACTTCGCGATGCACGTCGAGCTTCCGCCCTGAGTGCGGTAGCGTCCGGCGCGTGTCTCGGCTCCGGCTCTACAAGGTCCTCTCGCGCGACGCGCTCGCCCTCGCGGGCCTGCTGATCGCGACGGCCTGGGTACGCGTGTGGACGCTGCGAACCATCGATCTGGGTGGCGATGCGACGTACAAGTGGTACCTCGTACGATCCTGGTCGTACGCGAATCCCTGGGTGTTCGACCATCACTCGGCTCGCTTCGCGATCAACGTTCCGATCTGGATCACGCAGCAGCTGTTCGGCACGCACCCGAACGGCATGTTCGTGACGCCGCTCCTGGCGTCCGTCGCGCAGGTGCCGCTGCTCTACGGTTGCGGGCGCGCGCTGGGCTCGCGCGCCAGCGGCGTGCTCGCGTGCCTCGGCTTGCTCTGGTTCGAGCCGATGGTGGATGCGTCGAGTCAGCTGCTGCCCGGGATCTTCCAGGCCACGTACGTGCTCGCAGCGCTCTACTGTGTCCTGCGCTTCGCCAGGGCGCCTGAAGCTGACCGGCACTTCCTGCTGCTCGCGGGGCTCGGCCTGTTCCTCGCTTATCTCGCGATGGTCACGAGCGTCTACGTGCTGCCCGGCCTGCTACTCGCGGTGTGGCTGATCCGGCGTCGCGTGCGCGATGTGCTGTCGCTGTCAGGTACGTTCGCCGCGCTGCTGGCGTGTGAGACGCTGGGGTACGCCCTGTCGTCCAGCTACCGCTTCGGGCAGCTCCAGCTCATCTTGCACACGCACACGGACGTGAAGCCCACGGGCTTCTGGGGCTTGTTCGGCCGCTACAGCGCATTGCCGTTGGACTGGCGAGCCGTGCTCGCGGCGTGGTCGAGCGCGTTCGCTGTCTGGCTCGTGACGCGATTGGCGCGCGGCGCACACGCACGACAGCCGGGCGCCGTTGCACTTTGGCTCGCGCCCGCGAGCCTGCTGGCGGGCATGACGTTCGGCGTCAAGAGCCTCGATCCGATCATCCCCGCGACCGACTTCAGCATTCGTTACTGCGACGTATTGATGCCGCTGATCGCGCTGTGCCTCGCCGCGGCGCTGTGTTGGATCGCGCGCCGGCTGCTCGCTGGGAGGCGCTCCCCGGCAGCCGTCCTGCCGCTCACGGCGGCGGCCGCGCTCGCTTTGACCACGTGGGGAGCGAGCGCGCTGTATCGCCCAGCCACCGAGCACGCCTTCGAAGTCACGGACCGGCAGTGGCGCATGCTGAACGCTGCGCTGGACAACGGGATCCCGATCGTGGGCAGCAATCGCGGCGATCATTTTCAGATGAAGACCCTGACCTGCATCCAGTGGGGCTACTTGCAGGAACGGCACCTGCTGAAAGACGGCGCGCTCAGCCCGATCAAGCTCGGCAAAGCTCGGCTCCGCGACGACACGCACCGCTACCTCTCGCGCCCGGACCCTGGCGCGGATCACGTGGCGCGTGCGCTGCGGACACGCAGCTGCGTCGTGACCGCCCAGCGGCGCAGCGCTGAGCCGAAGCTCGCGCTGGACTTCCAGCCCGGCCCCGGTTGTTCGCTCCCGTAGCGGGTCACGCTACTGACCGAGGAACACGTACACGCCGAGCTTACTGGCCACGCACACGTCCATGATCCCGTCCAGGTTGATGTGACCGACGGCGATCTGCCGGCCCACTCCCACCTTGGTGTTCGAGGTGTCGATGGGGTGCGGCTCGAACGTCACCGAGCCGGCCTCACTCGGCGTGTTGCGCTTGATCTTGAACACGTAGTTCACCGGCTCCCCGCGCAGATCCGGATCGTTCAGGCCTTCGGGGTGCGCCAGGTAGCTCTTGCCGGTTACGACGTCGGGCACGCCATCGCCGTCCATGTCCACGACCTCCAGCGCGTGCGGCTGCGAGAAGTCCGTGGCGAAGCTCTCCTGGGGCGTGCCCACGAACTTGTGCTTGGTGAACTTGCCTGGCGCCGTTTGTTCGTGCCAGGAGATGCCGTAGCCGTGCGCGGCGTCCGCGGAGATGATGTCCATGTCCTCGTCGCCGTCGACGTCCACCGCGAACATGTGAGAGCCGCCGTCCTTCGGGTCCGTGCCTCCGCCGTGGAGCTTCACGTCGTAAAATGCGCTCGTGTCCGCCCGCGCTGCCTGGATGTTGGTCCACACGCCGCCGCGCTCCAGTAGATCGATCTTGCCGTCGCGGTTCACGTCGCCGAAGCCGAAGCCGTGCAGCCAACCTCCGCCCGGCCACGGATACGGCTTCGTCACGACATGGTAGGTCCAACCCGCAGTCGGCCGGGTTGTGTCCATTTGATAGTAGCCCCGAGTCACTGTCTCGGGGTCACTGTTGTTGCAGCTCTTACATGCACCGGAGATCTCCGGCCGGCCGTCTCCGTCGACATCCGATAGCGTGTGCTGCTCTCCGCGCACGTCATTGTGCATCGGGTACGCCTTCCACGCCGCGCTGCTGGTCGAGACCGCGGCGCCCGGGTTTTTGTACCAGATCGCCGTGTGGGTGCGCTGACGCGTCGCTGGAGCGACCGCGTTGGCGTCCACCACGTCCGGGCACGTGATGTTGATGATGTCCGTGTAGCCGTCCCCATCTACGTCTTCGGCGAAACACGACCAGTCGTCCGACACTCCCGTGTCGAGCTCGCTCATGGCGCCGCTGCGCGGCAGCTCATCATGACCCGCGCGGTAGACGTGCTCCTCGGTCGCGCCACTCGGACCAAACGGGCCCTGGTACCAGCGCCGGCCGGCGGAGATGTCCGGTGTGCCGTCCCGGTTGTAGTCGGCGATGGAGCAGCTCTCGGCCAGAAAGCGGTCATCCACTTTGATTTTGGTGTACGTCAAACGCCCGGGTTGCTGTGAGACGGCGATCGGTCGCGCCGGCCAGGTGCCCGTCACCGTGTAGCTGCCGCGAGCGACTGGCTGCGCGCCGCGACCTCCCGCGCCGCCGGCTCCAGCACCGCCCGTGCCCCCGGAAGGCGCACCCGCTGCCGCCGCTCCACCGCTGCCGGCGCGCGCCTCGCCCCCTGCGCCTGCCAGGCTGCCGCCGCCGCCGCTCGCTGCAGGCACGTCCCCTGCGCCCGCAGTGCCGCCGCTCCCCGCTGCAGCAGCGCCAGCGCTGCTCCCAGCACGACCGGCCACGGTCGTAGCGCGGCTACCTGCGCCGCCAGCCGCGGCAGGCTGAGGCATGTTTTCACTCGTGCTCGTGGGAGCCGCACCGCCCTCGCCCGCGCTGCCAGCGTCGGTTTGGGGTGGATCGCTGGCCATGCTCCCGGCGCTCGGTCCCCCGGAGATGTCGCCACCGCAACTCGCAGCGAGCAGCGAGCTCCACGCGCATGCGACATGACGCCACGTAGCGATCGGCGCACCTGCTCGATGTCTGTACATAGGCGGCTCCGCCTAATCCAATACCACGGCGCTGCGCATTTGACAGGTGTGCGCTGTTAGGTGTCAGCGCCCTGACCCGGAGCGGTCAAGCCGAGCCCCCCACTGTCCACCGTTGCCTGACCTGCGCGCACAGCCGCTGACGGCGGCTCAACCAGCGCCAGCACTAGTGGCCGGTCGCGGCACTTGCTCCCAAGCGCTCGTTCATCCATGCCACGGCGAAAATCGACGAACGCGCGCGCTGAAGAGCTCCGCCCTGCAGCCCCACCGGGCCCACCCGGCAGGCGCGCGTCGCCGTGAAGTCGGTGAACAGCTGGAAGAAGTAATCGCCCTCATGCCAGTCCACGATGCCTTCGGAATCGTCGAGGCTCGATCCACTGTTCGCCGCTGTCAGCACGCACGTACCGCAGCCGCCAGCGGCGCTTGTTAGGCACGTCCGCCAGGTACTCCGCGTAGTGTGTCAGCGTGACAGTGTCGATCTCGGAGCCGAGCCGGAGCGTACGCGAGCTCGGGTGCGCGCCCGATCGGGGGCCTCAGTTGTGCAGCCAGCGCGCGCTCCAGTCGCCTTCGCCGCCTGCGCTTGGATAGTCAGGCTCCGTGACCTTCCAGGTGCCGTTGACGAAGCTGTGTGACTGTTTGTCGTAGGCGCCCAGGAACGGGCCCTCGAAGCGGTACTCGAGCGGACCGATGAAATAGGAGCCGTTGACCAGCTTCGCGTCGAACGTCATGCGCTCGCAGTCGAGCGAGCCCGAGATGTCGGCCGTGAACGGGAATGCGCCGAGGGCGTTGCCGTTCATCTTGCCGTTCTGCACGGTGAACACCTCACCTTGCCCGGTGCGGGCGAGATCGAACTGCAAACCAGGGCTGCCAGGCAGGTCGATCGGGAACACCGGGATGACCTTGAGGTCCGACACGACGATGATGCTCGGTCCGTAGATGCCACTGAACGTGCCTTCATAATGGCCTGCCTCGCAGCTGCCCATCGACGGCTGCGTGCGCTGCCAGTCGAAGCGCGTTGGGCTGCGATTGGCGTCGGGCCCCACGGCGCTGCCGGGCTGCGCGAGCGCCGCGCCGCTGCCGGCTGCGCTGCTGCCGACGGCAGGCGCGCGACAGCTGCATACGCTCCACGCTCCGCCGGAGCAGGTCTGGCCGCCGGCCCAACCGTTCGGGCAGCTGCAGGCTTGTGTCAGGTTCTGCGGCGCGCAGGTCGCGCCCGCCGGTGCTCCCATCGGGACCTCGGCCCCACCACGGGTCTGACTCGAGGCAGCCTCATCTCCGCAGCCCACGGCGGCGAGAGCCAGCGCCGCTCCGATTCCATATCCACGCCACTTCGAGATCATCGCGGGCCTCATCACTGCAGATTGATGGTTTCACAGCCGAGGATCACGTCGACGCGCGCCATCGGATCGGCGCGCACGCGCTCGCACGCGCTGCCGCAGATCACGACGCGAGACAGGTCGTCGCTGCCGTCCGGCTTCTTCGCGAACTGCCAGCCATTGGAGCCGGCGCTGCACGCGGCAGGGTCGTAGCTGAAGCATTCGGCGTTGCCGCTCTGCGGGCGGTACTGCACGTTGACCGAACCGGGAGTGACCGGGCCGCCCGTCTTCGGGACCGCGAACTCGCAGCCGAGCGCGGCGCCGCTCACGTTGCCGAGCGCGGTCGCGAGCCCGGCTGCGAAGTCACCCGTGGTGGTCATGTCGAAGTGACAGTCGCCCGCAGCGCTCGTGGGGTCGTGCGTGCACGTGGGCGTGCGCGGCGTGCCCCCCACGAACGCGAGCTCCGAGAGGTAGCCGCGTGCGGGCTCGCTTCCGGGCGCACCGATCACGTACGTCTTGATGTTGGCCTGCGCGGCGAGCGGCGCCTCCTTCTTCACCAGGAAGTTGGTGCAGCTGCCAGCCGCATTGCACTCCGCCGCATCTTGCGCGCGCATCGGCGTGGGGCAGGAGTCCGTGCCGTCCGTGATCAGCACGAGGTAGCGATTGCCGGGTGCGCCGCACGGCTCACTGCAGCCCGCGGCGGCGCTCGCCTCCTGGTGCAGGTACGCGTAGCCGAGCGTGGTCGCGCCGACGAGCGGGGTGCCGCCGCTCGGGATCGTGCTGTCCAGCACGGTCTTGAGCGAGGCCACGTGCGCGTCCGTCACGGCGCCGAGCGGCACGCTCGGGACACTGTTCACGCCGCATGTGTTGTCGTTACTGAAGAAGCTCAGGCCGATCTGCGCGGTGGACTTCTTGCTGAGCAAGCTGTCGAAGACTGCCTCGAGCGCGCGCACCGTGATCTGCCACTTGCTCGGCTGGGCCGGATCGACGGGGACGGCGTTGGCCTCGCACGCGGCGCTGTCCTGCGTGGGCGGCGGATTGCACGCCATGCTGCCGCTGCGATCCAGCACGAACAGAATGCTCGCCGGCAGCTCGGAGCTCTCGTAGCTCTGCGCCATGCAGCCGGACTTGTCTTGCAGCGCGCGACACAGCGCGGCCGGTCCCGGCGCGCTCGGCGCTCGCGAGCCCGCGCCGCTGGGAGCGGCCAGCGACCCAGTCGCTGTAGGCGCCGCGAGCTTGCACACGCACTGCGTCAGCGCGCCGTTGGCGTCACAGAACTGCGTGCCGCTCGCGAGGCCGTCGTCGCAGAAGCACGCGGTGGTACCGACCGGGGAGCAACGCCCGCCCGCTGCGCTCGCGGCCGGCGCGCCCGTCGTGGGCCCACTGCTGCTCGCGCTGCCGCGCGTGCTAGGCGCCGGCGTATCCGGAGAGCAGGCCGCGACGGCGCTCGAAACTACCATGATCCAGCCTAAACCAAACAAAAGCTTTCGATCGCGCATGCTCAACCGTGTACTGCCCTTGGTTAACCCCATACGTGGAATCGGCTCGCTCGATTCGGCGATCCAGATTCAGGCTGTTTGGCGCCTGGACGGTCAGCGCTTGTCTGGAACGACGGCTGCAATCGTGAGCGATAGCACGCGCTCCGAGGCCCCTGCAGCCGCAGGCGGCAACGCGCCTGCGGCTGAATAGGTTGAGCCGACCTGCATGCGCCACACCGCCATACCCTGCATCGACGCACCCGCCGTTCTGAGCCGCAGGCGCGCGCGCCCGAGGACGATCCGCAGCCATCCGCTGCAAGCGATGCGCAGCGCTGCCCGTGCGGTCGGATGCAGGCCTGGGGCGTCCCGCCGCACCGTGGGAGCGTTCAGTCCAACCGTCTTCGCCGGAGGCTCCGGTTTGAAGACCCCGGCCGAAGGCAGTGAGAGCGGGGACATTCAGATCTGGCCCATGGTCATGGCCGCACTGGCCGGGCTCGTACTGTTCATCTTCGGCGTCACCCAGCTCGCGCAAGGCCTGTCAGAGCTGAACACCGAGCGCATGCGCCGCGTGATGTCCCGGTTCACCACGAACCGCCTAGCGGGGGTGGCCACCGGCGTCGTGGCCACCACCCTGCTCGAGTCGTCGTCTGTCACCATCATCATGGTCATCGCCATGGTGAGCGGCGGCATCCTGACGTTCACGCAGGCGCTCGGCGTCGTGCTCGGGGCCAACATCGGCACCACCATTGGCGCACAGATCATCGCGTTCAAGATCGGCCACTACATCCCGCTGCTGATGTTCGCCGGTTTATTGCTGCACTTCATCGCCAAGTCGTCGACCGTCAAGCGGCTGGGGCTCGTGGTGCTCGGGTTCGGTCTGATGATCTACGGCCTCGAGGCCATCGACGACGCCATGAAGCCACTTCGCGATCACGAGCCGTTCCTGCGCTCGATGCGCACGCTGGGCGAAAACGCGTGGCTCGGTGCCGCTCTCGGCTGCGTCGTCACCTTGGTCATTCAATCGTCCTCGGCCACGGTGGCCATCGTGATCACGCTCGCAAGCTCGGGGCTCATCTCCCTGCCGGCCGGCGTTGCGATCATGCTCGGTGCAGAGATCGGCACGTGCTCGGACGCCCTGATCGCCACCATCGGTCGCGGCCGCCCTGCGCTGCGCACCGGCGTCTTCCACCTGGCGTTCAATCTCGTGAGCGCGCTGCTCGGGGTCACGCTCCCGCACGGGCTCGTGAAGCTCGTGCAGAGCGTCTCGGGGGATGTCTCCATCGGCCGGCAGATCGCGAACGCGCAGATCATCTTCAACCTGATCGGCGTCGCGGTGGTGCTGCCCATGTTGCCGGCCGTGGCACGCCTGCTCACGCGGCTCATCCCCGATCGCGAGGAGCAGGCGGTCAGCCCGGCGGGCATCGCGCCGCAGCCAGCCTCACGCTGACACGCCCGACATGCGGTCGATCGCCGTGTGCACCTCGTCCGGGTCGAGGTACGCGAGATACAGCAGACACGACAGCGCAGAGAACACCGACACCGGCAGCGCGATGTAGATCGCGACGTGGAACACGACACCCGCGGGGATCAGCCAACGTCGCGCACCCCGAAACCACAGCCCGATCGCCAGAGCGTACTCGAGCGCGACGGTGCCGATGGCCGACAGGGCGAGCAGCGCACGCCAGCCCGGCACGGCGGGCGGATCCGAGTCGAACACGAAGAACAGCAGCTGACTCTCGAGCTTCGCGCCGCTCAACCAGCCGGGCGAAGACTTGTCGAACGCGCCCCAGAAGTATGCGCATGGCCGTGCGAGGCTGCTGCGAGCCGCACGTAATCAGCGGCGGTCGCGGGACCCGCTACGCAAGCTCCGCGGCTCCCGACCTCCGCCGAACACTTGCACTATGCAGGAGACAAGAGCATCCAGGCGGCGAACGAGACGAACGCGATCTTGCGCGCGGAGCGAAGCACGGCGGCATGCTGGCACAGGGCATCCCGGGCCGCCAAGCCTTCGCGGCGCCGCCGAGTATTGCCAGCGGCAGCGGATGAGCCTAGAGCACGAGCAGCCGTGCGAAAGACGCTCATTGTTGCACTCGTGCTGCTAGGAGCCGTGCTCGCCGCGCTGCAGACCATTCGCTCCGCGCCGCTCGCGGAGCTCCCTCCGCCGCCCATCTCCGCCTGGCCGCACGCGTCCCCGCCAGCCGACATGGCCGCGTTCCATCTACTGACCGGGCTCGTGCATCGCAACGCCGCGTTTGCGTATCGCGGCGGCTCGTTTCGAGACAAGCGCGACTTCGCCGTGTCTGCGGTGCTCGTGAAGCATCCGCGCGGCGACCTGCTCATCGACACCGGCTTCGGCCGCGACATCGCCGCGAAGTTTCAGCTCATGCCGTTCTGGTTTCGCGCGGTGACGCAGTACACGGCCCTCAGCCCCGCCTCCGAGCAGCTCGCGCGCGTCGGATACGACCGTAGCCAGTTGCGCGCGATCCTGCTCACGCACGCGCACTGGGACCATGCGAGCGCGCTCGAGGAGTTTGCGGGCACACCGGTGTGGGTCACCGCCGAGGAGCGGAAGTTCATCGCGGAGGGTGGCTTCGCGGCCGACGTGGTGCGCAGCGCACGTGGCGTGCACTACGAGACGTATACGTTCGCAAGCGGTCCGTATTTGAGCTTCGCCCGCAGCCACGACGTGTACGGGGACGGCGCGATCGTGATCGTGCCCGCGCCCGGGCATACCCCGGGCTCGGTCATCGTGTTCCTCAACCTGCCGGATGCGCGGCGCTACGCGTTCATCGGTGATCTGACCTGGCAGTTGGAAGCGGTGGCGCAGCGCGAGGAGCGGCCGCTCTTCACGCGCTTCAGCGCCGACCTCGACGTGCGCTCCACGCGCCACGAGCTGCAGCGCATGGCTGCGCTGGCGCGGCGCTTCCCGGAGCTCATCATCGTGCCCGCCCACGATCGCCGCGCGTACAGCAGCTTGCCTGCGCTGTGATCGCGCGCGGCGTCAGATCTCGCCGCTCAGCTTGGCGTAGATCGCGCGGCCCGGGCGCTGCACACCGTAGAAGTCGTAGACGCGCGCATCCGCGAAGTCTGTGAGCTCGAGCGCGAGGCTGATGCGGCCCGGCGCAGCTCGCAGCGTCCAGGACACGCCCAGGTCATGGGTGAGCTGCGCGTCGACGCGCTGCTTGATGTCGGCCAGGCCCTGACTCTCGAAGCCCACAGCGTAGCCGTGGACATAACGTCCGCGGTAGTAGGGCTCGAGCGCGTCGTCCACACCAGGGAGATGTGGGATGCGAACGTGCGCGCCCCAGCTGCCGTACAGGTGCGGCCGATTCGGAACGCGGTCGCCCTCGAGATCGGAGAACGGACGCCCCTTCGAGACATTGCGCGCGTCCAGCCACGTCCACGTGGTCTCGAGGCTCAGCCAGCGCTCGGGAGCAGTCCACGCCAGGCGACTTTCGAGCCCCCAAGTGAGCGCGTGCAACTGGTTGCGAGGAGTCGCGTAGATGTCGCTCCGGAGCAGCACGATCTGGTTGCGCGTGTCGCGAACCAACGCGTTCAAGTCGAGCGTGATGGCGCCGAGCGGGAGATCTCGCAGCTCGAGGTGCGGCCCGAGGTTGCCGTTGTGTCCGAGCTCCGGCTCGAGCTCGAGATTCGCGAGCACCGTCCGGCCATCTCCCAACACTTGATCGAGGCGGGGAAAGTGAACCGCGTATTCATACGAGGCAGAGAGGTCGAGCCACGGCGTCAGCCGCGCGCGCAGCGCGAGCCCGCCGCCCAGCCGGTGCAGGTTCGCAGACACGTCTCGGCGCTCGTTCGGGCGCTCGAGCGCCGGACCCGATGCCGCGTACACGTAGTCCTTGACGAACACGACGCTCGTGAGCACCCCGCCTGACAGATCCCACTGATATTCGATACCGCTCACGAGCGACACGTAACTCGATGCGGAGCTGACTCCCGCAGCGCGCTGGGTCGTCCACCACGGCGTGATCGACACGCGCAAGCTGTGCTCCGGAGCAAGCCGCCAGCTCGCGAGCGCGCGACCGAACACTCCGTCTCGCGTTTGCTCGGAGTCGATCGGCAGCGGCCCGATCTCTCCGCCACCCGCACGGCGTCGCACGATGCGCGCGCCGTACCAGTCGTAAACCCATTCACTCCGATCGACGAAGTCGTCGATCTGACGCGCGTAGCTCGCCACGACGTCGAGCGTCACATCGCTGCCGAGCTCGACGTCGTAATGCGCCGTCGCTCCGAAGCTCGTCTGTCCGTACCGAGCCTCGCCGTAGGGCACGCGCATGCTCGCATCGTGCTGCAGCTCCTTGTCGAAGCGCGCTGCGAACGCCTCGACGCGCAGCCGCTTCGCCCAGGGGCGGTCCACGACGCCACCCTCCACGCTGACGCGATAGGCGTGATGAGCATCGTGAAAACGTGGCACGGTGACGTGCGACAGCGCGCCGCGCGCATCTGGAACCTCGACGTCGATCGCGTAGTCGTTGTCCGTGATGTCCGCGTACGCGGAGCCGCCTGCAAAGAAGCTGCTGGCGGCATCGCGGTAACGACCCGAGGCCGCGGCGCGATGCGTGTGAAACGACCCGAGCTGGTAGCTCGCCTCGGCATGACTGTCGTAGCGCGCATCCCGCACGAGGTTCACCGCACCCCCCAGCGTCGTGGACGCGAGGCGCACCGGCAGCACGCCGCGGTACACGTCGATGCGCTCCAGTAGCAGCAGCGGCACGCCGAGCGACTCGAGCGGAAAGCCAAGGAGCTCGAGCGGCACGCCGTCGACGAGCCAGGCAGGAGGCAACCCCACGAGCAGCGCCTCGGTCTCACTGCCGACGCCTCCCTGGCGCCGCAGCGAGAAGCCCTGACTGTGTGCGAGCACGTCCGCGAGATCGCGGGGCTCTCGCCGCGCCTGTTTCAGCTCCAGTGCGATCAGCGCGTCCGCCGATCGCTCGACGCGCGCGGGTGCAGGGGCGGTCACAGTCGGCACAGTGGCCTCCCCGGACACGACGGGCTCTTGAGCGCGCACGAGCGACGCCGCGGCGACCGGAACGCACAACGCGGGAGTGATACGAGCGAGCTTGACCATGCAGCTGACAGCGACGGGACGAGTAGTACTAGAGCCCGCAGGCGCCCGAGTGTTGCACGAACAGCTGCGCGCGGCGCAGCTACTCGGACGTCTCTGCTTCGGCGCTGTCCAACGGAACGAAGCTGATACCCGGACGGGCACCCTCGCGCCACGCGGACGGCGCGACGCCGACCAGGCGCTTGAACGCGCGGCTGAGCGCGGTCTCCGAGCCGTAGCCCACGCGCTCGGCCACCTGCGACAACGTGAGCTGACTTCCGCTCAGCAATGACGCTGCCAGCTGCATGCGCCAGCGCGCGAGGTATTGCATCGGCGGCGTCCCCACGAAGCTGTGGAAGCGCTCGGCCAGCGCAGAGCGCGACAGCCCGACCTCGCGCGCCAGGCTCTCGAGCGACCACGGCTCGGCCGGGCGGTCGTGCAGGATGCTCAGGCTGCGGCCGATCACGTCGTCGCGCAGGCCCGCGAGCCAACCCTTCGTATCGCTCGGCAGCTGCGCGCAGTAATGCCGCACGATCTCGATGAACAGCAGCTCGCTCAGACGCGAGAGCATCGTCTCGCTGCCGGGCTTCGGCGCGCCGGACTCGCCCACCGCTGCGCGCATCAGGTGCTCGAGCAGGGCGCCATCCCCGATCTGCTCGCGCTTCACGTGGAGCGCGCGCGGCAGCGTGGCGAGCAAGGGATTGAATGGCCGCGCGTCACAGCCGATGAAGCCGCACAACACCTCGGTCTTCTCCGGGCCCGCCGTGTTGAGCGACATCGCGATCGGCAGCTGGACGTCCGCCGGCCGCCGGAACAATTCGGGATCCGCGTCGGGCCCGCGCATGCCCGGCGCGCTCGAGACGGTGTGAGCGTCTCCCTGCGGAAACACGATGACGTCGCCCGCGCTGAGCTGGACGGGCGTGTCGCCCACGATGCCCGCCCAGCACGATCCGCGCGTGATCAGGTGGTATTCGATGACGTGCTCCGCACCGGGCATGACGTGCGGCGCGATCCACTTGGCCGCGGGTGCCTCGGCCACCCACGGAGCCCAGGCGTCCACCTTGAAGAACACGGCGCCCGTCAGACGGACGGCACGCAGCACTTCGGAGAGCACATCCGTGCTCATACCGCGCGAGCTCCATCGCAGCGCGTGCAGCGGTCGGCGGCGAGACGCCGGGTCACGCCGTGTGGACGCAGAGTCAAGCTGTGTGAGCGGGCAGGACGACGAGTCATGACGAACCGACTTGCGGTCATTCTGCTGCGGACCGCCCGTCCCTACAAGTGGTGAGCAACCAATCGCCAGGGAGAAACCGCGATGACACAAGTTCTCGACTGTTACACGCCCACGCAATCGCCCAGTGCCACGCCCGAGCTGATCGCGCTCAAGGCGCGCCAGCAAGCGATGTGGGCTTCGGGTGACTTTGCCGTGATCGGAACGACGCTGCAGATCGTGGGCGAGGCCCTGTGCGAGGCCGCGGATCTGCAGTCGGGGGCGGACGTGCTGGACGTCGCGTGCGGCAACGGCAACGCGTCGCTCGCCGCCGCTCGCCGCTTCTGTCAGGTCACAGGCATCGATTACGTGCCGGCGTTGCTCGCGCGCGCCGCCGAGCGCGCGGCGGCCGAACGCCTGAACGCCACGTTTCGCGAGGGGGACGCGGAGTATCTGCCGTTCGCCGACGCGAGCTTCGATTACGTGCTGTCGACGTTCGGAGTGATGTTTGCGCCCGATCAGGCGCAGGCCGCACGCGAGATGCTCCGCGTCTGCAAGCCCGGCGGCAGGATCGCCATCGCGAGCTGGACCCCGGAAGGCTTCCTCGGTGAGTTGTTGCGCGCGGTCAGCCGCTACGTGCCGCCGCCGCCGGGAGCGGCATCGCCGCTGCGCTGGGGAACGACGGGCGGCATCGCGGAGCTGTTCCCGCAGCGCGCGAAGCTCGTGCAGGCGGAGCGCAGACACTTCCCGTTTCGCTACCAGAACGCCGACCACTTCCTCGACGTGCTGCAGCGCTTCTACGGGCCGACGCACAAGGCCTTCGCCGCGCTGGACGACGCGCGGCGCGCTCAGCTCGGAGACGAGCTTCGCGCCACGTTCGCGCGCTACGATCGCTCCACGGGGCAGTCGCTCGTCGTGCCGGGCGAATACCTGGAGGTCGTGATCGAGCGCACGCGCTGAGCTCGGATGCCCGCGGCCCTGCTCTCGCGCATCGGGAGCAGGGCTCAGGTGGATTCGGCGTTGGCCGCGAGGTCGAGGACCTGCGCGATGGCAGTCCGGAGCTTGCCCGCCTCCGGCGGCTTCGTCAGGTAATCCATGACGCACGGGTTCGCCATCGCTTGCGCGAGCGTCTCGTTGACCTCGGCCGTCATCAGGATCACGGGCGTCTTGTTCTGCAATGAGTCCTTCATGCGCAGCATCACGATGCCGTCCATCACGGGCATCATGAGATCGACGATCATCAGATCGTACTGATGCTTCGCCATCGCTTTCAGGCCCTCGGCGCCGTTGCTGGCCTCATCGATGATGAAGCCCAGGCCGTTGAGGTGTACCCGGATCAACTTCCGCACTGTCGCACTGTCGTCCACTGTCAGGATTCGTGGCATGGTGTAATTTCAAGACGATCGACGTTCAATCGAAGATAACACGCGAAAGTCGCTGCACCACCCGCGCTGGATCGCGTTGACGACGCCCACCTTTCGATGGCAAGGCTCTGCGCGTGAACGAACAAAGCTACCCCGTCACCATCCTCGTCAAAATGCCCAACGGCTCGGTCGAGCCCGTGCGCGTCGGCACTGCGGTGCGCGCTGGCGACGGCTTTCGATTGAGCCTCGGCGAGCTCTCGATCGGGGCGACGGCAGACGCGGCTCCCGCGCGCGGCCGTCGCGAGGCATCCACGCAGGGGCAAGATCGCGGCATGGTGTTCCCGCCCTACGGACGCAGCAAAGGTGCCCCAATTGCTGGCGCCTCGATCCAGGACCTCGAGTATTACATCAGCGGCAGTCGGCGCACGCTGGACGATCCATCCAAGTCGCGCTGGCACGAAAAGGAACGTGTTCTACTCGCCGCGATGGAAGCCGAGCTCGCGCGCCAAACGGGCGGCGGCGGGGACGAGGACGTCTTCGGATCGCCCGATCACGACGACAGCCCACCCCACTCCGACGAAGACATCCCGTTCTGAGGGTCGAGGTCCCGGCGTGTCACGGCACCCCGCGCGAACGATCTTGCTCGGCGCGCTCGCGCTGCTGAGCGCGCACTGCGGGAGCGCTCCACCGCGCGCAGCGTTCGTTCCCGGCTCCGCCGCCGCGAGCGACAAGGCCCGCTTGCTCGCGACCAAGCCTCAGCTCGATGCGTTCTTCGAGAGCAAGCTCGAGGCAGCGCAGCCGACGGGCCTCGCCGTCGGCCTCGTGCTGGATGGAGAGCTGGTGTACGCGCGCACGTTCGGTGTGCTGGGCGCAGGCTCCGAGCGCCCGGTGGACGAGCACACGTTGTTTCGTCTCGCGTCCATGACCAAGAGCTTCACGGCGCTCGCGGTGCTGCAGCTGCGAGATGCAGGCAAGCTGTCGCTCGACGCGCCATTGACGACCTACTTGCCGGAGCTCGAGAGCCTGGCGCTGCCGACGCGCGATGCACCGGCGCTGACTGCGCGCATGTTGCTCACGCACGCCGGGGGCTTGCCGTGGGATGACGCCTGGGCGCCCGTGTCGTTCGGCATGGACTCGGCGGCGCTGGACGGCTTGCTGCGGTCCGCGCTGGGCTACGCGCACACTCCGCAGAGCGCCTTCGAATATTCGAACCTGGGCTACGCGCTGCTCGGCCGGCTCGTGGAGCGCGTGTCAGGCGTGCCGTATCGCGACTACGTGACGCGCGAGATCCTCCTGCCGCTCGGCATACGCCGCGCCATGTGGGCCTCGCAGGTCGAGACCGCCCCGCCCGACAACCTCGCGCGCGGGAGCTGGGGGCCGGACGGCGAGGCGCCCAAAGAGCCTGCCCCGCTGCGCTCCGACGGGGTGTTCGAGCCTGCAGGCGGGCTGTACATGTCGCTCGCGGAGTACGCGCGGTATGCCTCATTTCAGCTCGCGGCGTACCCGCCGCGGGATGCTCCGGAAGTTGGGCCCATTCGGCGCAGCAGCTTGCGCGAGATGCACCAGGGACAGCGTCCCACGCACGGGCCGGGAGCGGTCGAGTCACTCGTCCAGCGTACCGCCGATGGATTGTCGCTGTGGCTGGATGAATACGGGTTCGGTTGGTCGCACATCACGACGTGCACGGAAGAGCGCGTGCAGCATGGCGGCTGGGAGCCCGGATACTTCTCGGGCGTGACGCTGCTGCCGGAGCAGCGCCTGGCCATCATCACGTTCGCCACGAGCCGCTCTCTAGGACCCACCACGGTTCCGCTGTTGGCCCTGCTGCGCAGCCAGAACGCCCT
>Ga0190269_10000038_pt1 | contig 53012 bp, 38 predicted proteins | sample Popmic249IS_FD_133749 | JGI IMG/M metagenome (GOLD analysis project Ga0190269, IMG submission 133749) | Populus adjacent soil microbial communities from riparian zone of Blue River, Arizona, USA - 249 IS | ecosystem: Environmental > Terrestrial > Soil > Riparian zone | place: USA: Arizona... | reverse complement strand
TGGTGAACGGTGTGAAGAGGTGAAGATGCCGACTAAGAGCACTCCAAGATCCGCGCGGGCGTCTAAAACCCCGCCGAAGAAAGCTCGCGGTCACGTGAGCGCCACCAAGCAGAGCGCCAGCGCCGGCGCGAGTCGAAGATCGTCTGCACCTCCGGCCAAAGCGACGGCTGCCGCCACGCAGAAAGCGACGGCGAAGAAGACGTCGCGGCCGCCTGCGAAGCGCCCCTCGGAGCGCCCCTCGGCCCGACCTGCCGCGCGCCCAAGCCATGCCCCAACGCATGCGAATGCAGCGGAAGCGGCGCCCCACAAGACGCCCAGCAAAGCACCTCCGAGCATCCCACCGAGCAGCAAACAGAATCCCGTCAAAGCTTCACCGAGTCACGCTCCCCCCAAGCGTAACCACGCCAAGCCCGAGCCAGAACCAGCCAGCGTAGAGATGAAGACAACGAACGGCCGCAGCGAATCCAAGCCTCCAGCCAAACCGGCTGCCAAAACGCCCGTGCAGCAGGCCGCGCCTGTCTCGAATACCACGCCGAGCACCGCCCCGGGCGAAGTGCGCGTGAGCGAGCGACCGCGCGCCGATTCGCTGCCTCCCGGGCCGAATGGCAAGCGCCGCGAGATCCAGAAGCTGATCGACCTCGGTCGTGAGAAGGGCTTCCTCACGTACGACGAGGTGAACGACGCTCTGCCGCCGGAGATGGTGACCTCCGATCAGATCGATGATCTGATGGAGCTGCTCGAGGGCCAGAACATCGAGGTCGTGGTCGCGGCGCATCAAGTGCGCGGTGACAAGTCGCCTGCCAAGAACAACGCGCAGCGCGCCGTGACCGAGCCTCCGCCTCGCAGCTCGGAGTTCCCGTCGGTGCCGCCCGCGGCCCTCGACGAGAGTGATGCAAACAAGTCCAGTGATCCCGTCCGCATGTATCTGCGGAAGATGGGCTCGGTCTCGCTGCTCACGCGCGAGGGCGAGGTCGAGATTGCGAAGCGCATCGAAGACGGCGAAGGCACGGTCTTCCAGGTCATCATCAACTCGCGCGTCGGCATCACCGAGATCCTCGACATCGGCGAGAACCTCCGCAAAGGCAAGATCCGCGCGAAGGATGTCGTGCGCGACATCGAGCCCGCGGAAGAGGGCGCCGAGATCGACGAGGAAGAGGTCATCCGCCGCGTCACGCGTTTCCTCGACAAGGTCAAGAAGCTCGAGGCCGCGAACGTCAAGGTGCGCGAGGACCTCGCCGCCGCGAAGAAGCCGACCGACAAGCAGAGGAAGCTGCTCGAGGCGCAGATCGAGGCGAACAACAAAGAGATCGTCCTCACGTTGCTCGAGGCGAAGCTCACGAAGAAGCTGATCGACGAGATCGTCTCGCGCATCAAGGGTTATGCACGGCGCGTCGAAGCGGCCGAGTCCGACATCTTCGAGGCAGAGCGCTCGGTCGGCAACATGAGCGCCGCCGACATGGAGAAGCTGCTGGCGGAGATCGAGACCAATCCCGCCGCCGAGAAGAAGCTGCAGAAGCGGCACGGCAGCCTGCAGCAGGTGCGCGCGGCGTTCGACGTCGTCAAGGACGCGCGCCAGGCGATGCAGAAGGTCGAAGAGGATATGGGCCAGCCGGTCGATATCCTGCGTCAGACCTACAAGCGTCTGCACAGCGGCGAGCGCGCGGCCGAGCGCGCCAAGGCCGAGCTCGTGGAAGCGAACCTGCGCCTCGTGGTCTCGATCGCGAAGAAGTACACGAACCGCGGCCTGCAGTTCCTGGACCTGATCCAGGAGGGCAACATCGGCCTGATGAAGGCGGTCGACAAGTTCGAGTACCGCCGCGGCTACAAGTTCTCGACCTACGCCACGTGGTGGATTCGCCAGGCCATCACGCGCGCCATCGCCGATCAGGCCCGCACCATCCGTATCCCGGTGCACATGATCGAGACGATCAACAAGCTGATCCGCACCTCGCGCTACCTCGTGCAGGAGCTCGGCCGTGAGCCGAACCCCGAGGAGATCGCGGCCAAGATGGAGATGCCGCTCGACAAGGTCCGCAAGGTGCTGCGCATCGCGAAAGAGCCGATCTCCCTCGAGACGCCGATCGGCGAAGAGGAGGATTCGCATCTCGGCGACTTCATCGAGGACAAGTCGGTCGTGTCCCCGGTGGAGACTGTCATCAACAACAACCTCGAAGACCAGACCCGCCGCGTGCTCAAGACGCTCACTCCGCGCGAAGAGAAGGTGCTGCGCATGCGCTTCGGCATCGGCGAGAAGAGCGACCACACCCTCGAGGAGGTCGGCCAGGACTTCGAGGTCACGCGCGAGCGTATCCGCCAGATCGAGGCCAAGGCGCTGCGCAAGCTGCGCCACCCGAGCCGCAGCAAGCAGCTCCGCTCGTTCGTCGAATAATCGTCTTGTCGAGGAAGCCCGAGCGCGCTGCGCTGGCTGAGCCAGCCGTGGCGCGCGGGGTGACCCCTCTGGGCCTATAGCTCAAGTGGTTAGAGTCCCCCGCTCATAACGGGGTTGTTCCTGGTTCGAGCCCAGGTGGGCCCACTGCTCCATGCAGCACGTGAAAGTCAGCGCATACATTGTAGGCCGTGTTTACGCCGAACTCACTCGCTGGCTCTTGCGCGCGTCGCGAATAGGAGATACCCAAGCGCCGCAAGGAGGCTCTTTCGGTGATCGAACAGCTCGTGGCCCTCGCGAAGATCGCTGATATCGATGCAGAAGCATTGAGAGCCGACACGGAGTTACGCGACATCCCTCTGCGCATGGATGCCCTGCTGGGCGACGTGAAGAAGCTGGGCGAGCTCCTGGCCGCGGAAAAGCAGCAGATCGTCGACGCCGACCGTCTGCTCAGCGCGCAGGAAGAGGAGCTCAGCAATCAGAGCCAGTCGCTGGCGCGCTCCAAGGCCAAGGGTGCCCGCGTGCGTAACACGCGCGAGGCGGACGCCGTCGAACGCGAGCTGGAGACGATCCGTCGCTTGATGAAGGAGCGCGAGGGCGAGCGCGACACCCTGCGCGAGGCCATCGCGAAGCGCCGCGCCTCGGTCGAGAAGCACGAGCGCGAGTTCGCCGAGCTGGAGAAGTACGCCGCGGAGGAGAGCGCCAAGGCCAATGCGCGCCTGAGTGAGCTCAACGCCACGCGCGAGAAGGTGCTCGCCGGTCGCAACCTGCTGGCCGCCAAGGTCCCGGCGGACGTCCTGCGCCGCTACGAGATGATCCGCGCGAAGCGCCAGGGCATCGGCGTAGCGGCGATCAAAGAGGGCTCGTGCAGCGGCTGCTTCGTGGTGCTCACGCCGCAGCAGGTGATCGCGATCCAGCGCGCGGAAGAGTTCGCGCAGTGCCCGCGCTGCCAGCGCATCCTGTATTCGCCGGAAGCCGTGGCCAAGTGGTCGGACGGCGCCCCGAGCGCGCCGGCTGCCACGGAGTAGTGCGCCCGAGTCACTTGGTCGTTGGTGGACTCGGTTAGACGAAGGCGAGCCACTCCGGGTGTTGGAGCTCGGAGCCGCGCACGATCTCGAAGAAGCGGTCCTGGATGCGCTTGGTGATCGGTCCTCGCGTGCCACTGCCGACCTTGCGGTTGTCGATCTCGCGGACCGGCGTCACCTCGGCTGCGGTGCCCGTGAAGAACACCTCGTCCGCCACGTAGAGCTCATCGCGGGCGATCGCGCGCTCTTCGACGCTCAGGCCGAGCTCGCTGCACAGCTGCAGGATGGTGGAGCGCGTGATGCCGGCCAGGATCGAGGCACCGACCCCTGGCGTATACAACTTGCCACGCTTGATCATGAAGATGTTCTCGCCCGAGCCTTCGGAGACGTAGCCCTGGGCATCGAGCATGATCGCTTCTTGATACCCCGCCGCGATGACCTCGCGCTTGGCCAAGATCGAATTCACGTAGTTCCCCACGAGCTTGGCCTTCGTCATCGTGCTGTTGATGCCGGAGCGGGTGTAGCTGCTGACCTTGGCCCGGATGCCGCGCTCGAGGCCTTCGTCGCCCAGGTACGCGCCCCAGCGCCAGGCTGCGATGGTGAGGTGCACGGGGTTGTCGCGGCCGTACAGACCCATCGCGCCCTCGCCCACGAACACGAGCGGGCGCAGATAACACTCGTCCAGCTTGTTCACGCGCACGGTCTCGAGGCAGGCCTGCGTGACCTCCTCCCGCGACCAGGACAGGGGCATGTCACCGATGTGCGCCGACTCGAACAGGCGGTCGACGTGCTCCGTGAGCCGAAAGATCGCGCTGCGCCCGTCGTGCCGTTTGTAGCAGCGGATGCCTTCGAACGCGCCGAGGCCGTAGTGCAGGGTGTGGGTGAGCACGTGCACCTTGGCGTCGTCCCAGGCGACGAAGCCGCCGTTCAGCCAAATCTTTTCTAGCTTTTCGACCATACCGGCGCACGCCTCCCGCGATCGTCTATTCGCTGTCGCACAGCTTGCACTGGCGGCGCTGATCATGAAAGCGTCACGTCCTGGCTCGGTCAGGACCTCCATCTCCGGCGCTGTGGCAGGTTTCGGGCGCTCTGCTGGTTCTGTTGACGCCCCTTGGCCCTTGGGATAGAACCCGGCGGCTTTTTCACGGGAATCTCCCGGTTTCGCCCATAGTTGTTAGCCGGCGAGCAGTCCGGCCGTGGCCGGTGGCTGCTACGTCGTCGAGGACCACGTGCAAGCTCTGCTGACTGAATTCCTGATGCAGCCCGAGGCTACCAGCGGCACCTCTCAACCAGGTGCAGCGCCTAGCCGCGAAGCACCGCCTCCCGGGATGGGATCCGAATTTCAGCTGCTGCTTTTGCCGCTGATGTTCGCGCTGTTCTACTTCCTGATGATCCGCCCGCAACAAAAGCGCCAGCGCGAGACCGACGAGATGCTCAAAGCGCTCAAACGCGGCGACGTGGTGCGAACCACGGGCGGTATCCGCGGCGAGATCACCGACATCTCGGACGCCGACGTGACCTTGCTGATCGCAGACAAGGTCAAGATCAACGTTCTACGCACGCACATCGCAGGCAAAGCCGCGACCGACGCCAAGGAGAAGGCCTGAGCCGCGCGTCCGCGCGCCGGTAAAGCAAAGCCATGGACAAGGGTTGGTACTTCCGATTTTCAGTCATGGTGCTGGTGACGGCCATGGGCTGGTTCGTGCTCTGGCCGAGCCTGCACAACTGGGTGCCTGCGCCCGAAGCCGTCCGTAAGTACTTCACGGGTCGCATCAGCCCCGGGCTCGACATCCGGGGAGGTTTGCGCCTCACGTATGACGTCTCGGTCGACGTGGCGGTGAGAGACCGGCGTAACCTGCGCTCCGATCAACTGGTGCGCGAGCTCGGCGAGCGTCTCGGCGTCGTGCCGAAGGGCACCTCGCCGACGCGCGAGCAGCTCGCCCAGGTGCGCGAGCGCGTGAAGAGCAAACACGAGGGCGAGCGCGCGATGCGGCTGACGTTCAAGTCGGCCGCCGACCAGCAGAAGCTCGATCGTGAGCTCGTGACGCGCTACGGCGATCTGCGCGAGGTGAGCCGCACCGACACGGAGATCGTGCTCGAGGTGAAGAAAGACTTCCTCGACCAGATCCGTGACACGGCAGTGCAGCAGGCGCGTGAGACGATCGAAAATCGCGTCGACGCGCTCGGCATGCGCGAGGCGGCCGTGACGGCCCAGAACACCGACATCATCGTGGAGGTGCCGGGCGCGGAGCAGTCCACGTTCGACCGCATCCGCGAGATCATCAGCAAGACGGCGCGCCTCGAGTTCCAGATCGTCGACGACGAAGCGACGTTCGTGAACGGCTTGACTGACCTGCCCGAGGGCATCACGCGCCAGACGGAGTTCGTCTCGGCCGGCGCGAGCAAGCCCCAGGTGCCATCGGCGTACCTGCTCTCGCGCGGCAAGCAGGCGCGCAAGCAGCTGACGGACTACATCGAGAAGCTCAAGTCCGAGGGACGCATCCCGGAGGATCACGAGCTGCTGCTGGGCGAGGCGGAGCGCGCGCAAGAAGAGGGCGCGCCAGCGAGTCCGGAGCAGGCCTACCGCACGTATTACCTGTTCTCGCGCGCCGAGGTCACGGGCCAGGCCATCGAGGACGCGTTCGTCGCCAACGATCCGCAGCAGGGCGGCAAACCGTACGTCGCGATCAACTTCAACGGTGAAGGCGCCGATCTCTTCAAGGAGCTCACCGGTCGCAACATCAAGCGCCGCATGTCCATCGTGCTCGACGACGTGGTCGCGTCCGCGCCCGTCATCCAGTCGGAGATCGGCGGCGGTCACTGTCAGATCACGCTGGGCGGTTTCCGCCCGTACAACGAGATCCTCAACGAGGCGCGCGACCTCGTGGTGGTGCTCAAGGCTGGTGCGCTTCCGGTACCGGTCGTCGCTTCGAACGAGCAGATGATCGGCCCCTCGCTCGGCGCAGACGGTGTGACCGACGGCGTGAAGGGAGCGGTCATCAGCTTCCTGTTCGTGCTGGTGTTCATGGCCGTGTACTACGAGGTGGGCGGCATCATCGCGGACGTGATGGTGATCCTGCACTTGCTCTTCCTGCTCGCGACGCAGGCGTTCTTCGACGCAACCCTGTCGCTGCCGGGTATCGTCGCCGTCGCGCTCAACATGGGCATGGCCGTCGATGCCAACGTGCTGATCAACGAGCGCATCCGCGAGGAGCTGCGCGGGGGCAAGTCGCCGCGCGTAGCCGTGGAGCAGGGCTTCTCGCGCGCGTTCTCGTCGATCTTCGACTCGCAGATCACGACGCTCGTCGCGGGCATCGTGCTCTTCCAGTACGGCACCGGCCCGATCAAGGCCTTCGCCGTGACGCTCATCTTCGGTATCTGCACCTCGCTCTTCACGGGCGTGTTCTGCTCGCGCATCGCCTTCGACCTGCTCGTGCGCGGGCTGCGAGTTCAACGTCTGCGGGTGGGGTGAGCGCATGGAGTTCTTCAAGCCCGGTGTCACGTACGACTTCTTCCGCTATCGCGGTCCGTTCATCATCACTTCGCTCGGCCTCACGATCCTCAGCTTGATCTCGCTGTTCTGGCCGGGTCCGCGCTTCGGCATCGACTTCAAGGGCGGAACCGAGGTCGAGCTGGCGTTCAAGGACAACGTCACCTCCAGTGATCTGCGGAGCGCCATCCTGGATCTGGGCTTCGGCTCCCCCGACGTGCTCGAGGTGCAGGGCGCCAAGAACCGCTTCATCCTGCGTCTCGAGCAGATCTCGTCCGTGCCGAAGGCGCAGGTCGACAAGGCCCGCGCCGAGCTCGGCAAGGTGGCCGGCGGCGAGGGCAACATCACGGACTTCAGCGTGTCGCCCGGCGGCGACAAGCTCATGATCCAGCTGACGAACACGGCGACTACGGAGCAGATCGGGACCGCCCTGCGCGGCGCAGGTCTGCCCGTCCGCGACGTGACGGCCTTCGGCTCCGCGCAGGACCTGCGCTACCAGGTGTACCTGCTCGGCATCGGCGACAAGCTGGTCCAGGGCCTCAAGGAGAAGTTCGGCGATCGCGCGCCGGATCAGCCCCTGCGCGTGGAGTGGGTCGGCCCGAAGGCAGGCGCACAGCTGCGCGACGCCGCGGTCAACGCCATCCTGTACACGATCGCGTTCGTGATGGTGTACATCGCCTTCCGCTTCGATCTGCGTTTCGCACCGGGCGGCGTCATCGCCCTGGCCCACGACGCGCTGATCACGCTCGGCATCTACGTGGTGCTGCAGAAGGAAGTGACGCTCGGCACGATCGCTGCAATTCTGACCGTGATCGGCTTCTCCATCAACGACACGATCGTCATCTACGACCGCATCCGCGAGAACATGACGCGCATGCGCGACGCGACCCTGGTGCAGCTGATCAACGTCAGCACCTCGCAGACCCTCGGACGATCTGTCATCACGTCCGGCACGGGCGTGATTTCGGTGCTCGGATTCTTCATCTGGGGCACGCCGCTCATCCGAGACATCGTCTTCGCGCTCGTGACGGGCTTCATCATCGGCACGTACTCCTCGATTTACGTTGCGGCGCCGCTCACCGAGTGGATGGACCGTCGCTTCTTTCGCAAAGCCTGAGCATGTGATAACGCGCCGGGTGCATGCTGAGCTCGCACTCTGCAGAAGCCCACTCGGCGCTGGGTTGCTTTCGCGGGAGCACACGGCCGTATCGTGTGCTCCGCTGTGACCCGCTCGCTGCGCGCGAGTTGTCCCGCGCGCTGAAGCTCGCGCCCGCGCTGGCCCAGGTGCTCATGCACCGGGGCCTCGCGGACGAGCGGAGCGCGCGCGAGTTCCTGAGCTGTCGCCTGTCCGGGCTCACGCAGCCCGATGGCATGGCCGATCGCGCGCTCGCCGCCGATCGCATCGTGCGCGCCATCCGTGCGCGCGAGCGGATCGCCGTGTTCGGCGACTACGACGTGGACGGCACCACCAGCGCCGCGATCTTGGGCGGCATCCTGGAGCAGCTCGGCGCGCAGGTGAGTGTGGCCGTGGGCAATCGCTGGGTGGGGGGCTACGGCCTGTCTGAAGCTGCGCTCGAGCGCGTGCTCGAGGCGCGCCCGTCCTTGCTGATCACCTGCGACTGCGGCTCGAGCGATCACGAGCGCATCGCGACGGCGCGCAAGCGCGGCGTCGACGTGATCGTGGTCGACCATCACCTCGTGCCGGAGCAGCCGTTGCCGGCGCTCGCGTTCCTCAACCCGCACCGCGCAGAGTGCGGCTTCGCGTACAAAGGTCTCGCGAGCGCGGGCCTCGTGCTGTCGCTCGGAGCGGCGGTGCGGGCGGCGCTGCGCTCCTCGATCGATCTGCGCACCTGGCTCGATCTCGTCGCGCTCGGCACGATCGCAGACGTGGCACCGCTCGACGGCGACAATCGACGATTGGTGCGCGCGGGTTTGTCGCGCCTGTCGGACGAAAATGCCCGACCGGGCATCGTCGCGCTGCGGGAGCTCGCGAAGCTGCGGCGCGGCCCCGTGTCTGCGATGGACGTCGCGTTTCGAATGACACCGCGCCTGAACGCGGCAGGCCGCATGGCCGATCCGGAGCTCACCCTGGAGCTTCTGCGCGCGCGCGACGTGTACCAGGCGCGCCAGGCCGCGATGCGCATCGAGCAATGCAACGACGAGCGCAAGGCCACCGAGAAGCGCGTCACGGAAGAGGCCTGCGCTCAGCTACAGGCGGTGTACGGCGCCGCTCCGAGCTGCGGCGTGGTGCTGGCGAGCGAGACCTTCCACCGCGGCGTGGTCGGCATCACGGCTGCCCGCATCGTGGAGCGCTTCGGCGTGCCGGCGATCGTGATCGCGTTCGAGGGCGCGCACGGCCACGGCAGCGCACGCGCCCCCGCGGGTTATCCGCTGTACACGGCGATCGCTCGCTGCAGCGACTTCCTCGTGCGCTTCGGTGGCCATGACGCCGCGGCGGGCCTGACCATCGCGCAGAGTGAGCTGCCGGCGTTCCGCGCCTGCTTCACTGAGATCTCTGCCGCGCTCGGCGACACGGGCCCGCTGGGCGAGCGGCTCGTGGACGTCGCGCTCGATGCGGACCAGTTTCACGTGCCGACGGCTGCGGACCTCACGCAGCTCGAGCCGCTCGGAGCGGCGAACGCCGAGCCAGTCTTCTTCGTGCCCGAGGCGCGCGTGGTCGAGTCCGGCCAGGTCGGGGGTGAGCACATCAAGCTCGAGCTGCGCGTGGGCAACCGCACCTTGCGCGCGTTTGGGTACGATATGGCCTCCATCCCGGTGCAGGTCGGCGAGTCGGTGCGGGCCATCGGGCACCTGCGGCCGGACACCTGGATGGGCGGCGACCGCGTGGAGCTACGCCTGCTCGAGCTCGAGGTGCACTGAACGAAGCCCGGCGCTTGCCGGTATGACACCGTACGGGTTAGCTTTTTCGCGATGATCTTCGGAGGCGAGACTCGCATGCAGGCGCTCCTTCGCTTAATGGGTGGTGCGATCGTGATCGTGGGGCTCTTGGCGCAGCCGAGCGCGACGCAGGCGCAGGCGCGGCCAGACGACGAGGTCACGGCCGGCTTCAAGGGCACGGTCGGGTTGGGGCTCGTCGGCGCCGAGCTCGGCGCGGTGATCCCCGCGATCATCGGGCTCGAGGCCACGTGGGCGTACCTGGTGTTTCCCGCGGTGGGCGCCGCGGGTGGCGCGGTCGCGGGCTACTTCCTGCTCGACGATCCGAATCGCGTCGAGGCCTCGGTCATCGCGCTCACGGCCGGCATGGCCCTGATCATTCCAGCGCTCGTGACCACGTTGGCTCTGACCGCGTATTCGCCTGGGGACGACGCGCAGGACAACGCTGGCAGCGTCGTCCGGCTGTCGCCCTCGGACAGGCGGCGCGCGCAGCGCGCTCGTGCGGCGCAGCGCAAGGCCTCTGCCGGCGCAGGGCTGCTTCGGCTGTCGGAGGGCGAGCTCGCGCTCTCCGCGCCCGGGCTCGCGCTCGTACCGGGCCCGCGCGCGATCTCCGGCATGAGCATGGCGTTGGTGTCCGGGCATTTCTGATGCAGGCGGCGCAGCGGCGTCGAGAGGCCATCCAGCACTCCGCTCACGGCGCGGCGACGGGGACCTGAGCATGCTGGTGTCACGCGTGCGTCGCAGCATCGTCGCGCGCGGGCTGATTGCGCGCCGTAGCCTCGTGCTGTGCGCGTGCTCGGGGGGACCCGACTCGGCCGCGCTGCTCGCGTGTTTGAGTCGCCTGCAGTCCGACCTCGGGTTTTCCCTGCAGGCGGCGTCCGTCGACCACGGGCTGCGACCGGAGGCGGCCCGCGACGTCGCGCTCGCGGCCGAGCAGGCCGATCGCGTGGGGGTGCCGTTCCACGCGTTGCGAATTCAGGTGGCCGCCGGGCCTTCGGTCCAGGCCCAGGCCCGCGACGCCCGCTACCAGGCCCTGCAGCAGCTGGCGCAGCGCCTCGGCGCGAGCCGGATCGCGGTCGGTCACACCCAGGACGATCAAGCCGAGACAGTGTTGTCACGCTTGCTTCGGGGGGCGGGGCTCTCTGGCCTCGGGGCCATTCGGCCGCTGCGAGCGGACGGTGTCGTGCGACCCCTGATCGATTGCAGGCGTGCGGACGTGCAGCGCTTCGCGCTCGCCTATTTCGGTGAGGTTGCCGCAGATGCCAGCAATCTCGACCCGCGCTTCGAGCGAGTACGTATCCGCTCACACGTGGCGCCCGTGCTCTTGCAGGAAGACCCTGCATTGATCAGACACCTGGCACAGCTCGCCGACGACGCGCGCGACTGCGCGCAGCTCGTCGATCAGCTGGCCGAGCAGCTGCTTTTGCGCGCTCAACTCGACCCGCAAACACTGGATATTGCAGTGATGCAGACGCAGCACCCCAGCTTGCGGCGCGCGGCCCTGCGCCTCTTCGTGCAGCGCGCGACGGGCCTCGCGATCGGTCGCGCCGAGCTGACGCAATTGGACCAAACCGTGTGCTCGGGGCGCGGCGAGGTGTGGCTCGCACAAGGGCACAGCGTGCGTGCAGCGGGGGAAGGGCGGCTGTGTGCGTGCGCCCGCGGGCGCGAACCTGGCCAAAAAGGCTAGGGCTTGACGGCGCTGCCCCGAGTGCGAAGGTATTCTCGAGGAACCGGATCAGTTTTCATTGAGGCGACCGAACGGCTATGCTTGTCCGGTCGGCCGCTGGCAAGTACCCGAGGAAATCGTGAAGCAAAGCCATAAGACCCTCGTACTCTGGGTCATGCTGATTCTGATGTTCGTCGCCATCTACAACCTGGTGACGGAATCGGAGCAGCCTAGAACCGTCGCCTTCAGCGAGTTCATCGCTGACGTGCGAAGCAATCAGGTGGAGCGGGTGAAGATCAAAACCCGCGAGCACACCGCCGAGTACAGGTACATGCACGCCAAGGGACCGCGCGAGGAGCGCGTCTCTCTCGGCATCCTCGGGGAAGACGTCAACAAGGAGCTGATCGAGCACGGCGTGCGCGTCGAGTACGTGGCCGACGATCAGAACGGGCTCTGGGGCAGCATCCTGGTGACCTGGATCCCGATGATCTTCCTGCTCGTGGTGTTCTTCTTCTTCATGCGCCAGCTGCAAGCCTCGGGCGGCAAGGCCATGAGCTTCGGCAAGGCTCGAGCGCGCCTGCTGAGCGACTCGAGCAACAAGGTCACCTTCGATGACGTCGCGGGCATCGACGAAGCGAAGGACGACTGCGAAGAGATCATTGCGTTCCTCAAGGACCCGAAGAAGTTCCAGCGCCTCGGCGGCCGCATCCCCAAGGGCGTGCTGCTGATGGGCTCGCCGGGCACCGGCAAGACCTTGCTCGCGCGCGCGATCGCGGGTGAAGCGGGCGTGCCGTTCTTCAGCATCTCCGGCTCGGACTTCGTCGAGATGTTCGTCGGTGTCGGCGCCTCGCGCGTTCGCGACCTGTTCGAGCAGGGCAAGAAGAACGCGCCCTGCATCATCTTCATCGATGAGATCGACGCCGTGGGTCGCCACCGCGGTGCAGGCCTCGGCGGCGGTCACGACGAGCGCGAGCAGACCTTGAACCAGCTGCTCGTGGAGATGGACGGGTTCGAGTCGAACGACGGCGTGATCATCATCGCAGCGACCAACCGGCCGGACGTGCTCGACCCGGCCATCCTGCGGCCGGGCCGCTTCGACCGTCGCATCAACGTGCCGCGCCCCGACATGAACGGTCGGCTCGGCATCCTCGCCGTGCACACCAAGAAGGTCCCGCTGTCCACGGACGTCGACCTTGAGGTGATGTCGCGCGGCACGCCCGGCTTCTCCGGCGCCGATCTCGAGAACCTCGTGAACGAGGCAGCGCTGCTCGCAGCGCGTCTCGACAAGGACGAGGTCTCCATGTCGGACTTCGAGATGGCGAAGGACAAGGTGCTGATGGGCACCGAGCGCCGCTCGATGGTCATCAACGAGCAGGAGAAGAAGCGCACTGCCTGGCACGAGGCCGGTCACACGGTCGTCGGCCACCTGCTGCCGAACCACGACCCCGTCCACAAGGTCTCGATCATCCCGCGCGGCCCCGCGCTGGGTGTGACGATGTCTCTGCCCAAGGAAGACCGCCTCGGCTACTCCAAGGACTGGGCCCTCGACCGTATCGGTATGGCGCTCGCTGGCCGCGTCGCAGAGGAAGCGGCGCTCGGCGAGGTCACGACCGGCGCGGCGGACGACTTCCGCCAGGCGACGCATCTGGCGCGCTCTATGGTCACTGAGTGGGGTATGAGCGACAAGCTCGGCCCGCTGGCTTACCTCGAGCGTGAAGAGTCCTTCCTGCCGTTCATGCCGGGCCCTCGCCGCGGCGAGTACTCCGAGAACACGGCGCGCGCGATCGACGAGGAAGTGCATCGCATCGTCACGGACCAGTACGTGCGCGTGAAGGGCCTCGTGCAGGCCAACATGGACAAGCTCGACGCCATGGCCAAAGCCCTGCTCGAGCGCGAGACCCTCGATGCCGAAGAGATCCGCGCCGTGATGGAAGGCCAGGCTCTGCCCGAGCGCAAGCGCGTGGAGATTCCGCGCTACGCGGAGAAACACCGCAAGAGCAAGGACAAGCGCAAGGCTTCCATCTTCAGCCCACGTCCGCGGGAGGTTCCCTCCGGCAGCTGAACCGGAGCTCCCAAGGTAGGCTGACGGGATGCGCCGAGCGGCGGCCCGGGATCGAAAGGTCCCTGGCACACCGCGCGGCGCATTCGGCTTGTGAGAGCCGGGGCTGACGCGGGAGGCTGACGAGCTCATCCCGCGCGTGGCGCGGCTCGCAGTGGCTCGGATCTACCTGGTACGCGCGCAAGTAGTGAGACGAGGACTACATGCAGCGGCGATGTCAGGTCTGGGCGGTGCTGAACGTAACGCCGGATTCCTTCAGTGATGGTGGGCGCTACCTGGACCCAGCGGCCGCGTTGCTGCGCGCCAAGGAGCTGGTGCGAGGCGGCGCCGACGTGATCGATGTCGGCGGCGCGTCGTCCCGACCTCCGGGTAAGACCTACGGCGGCGGCGCCGAGCCCGTCAGCCTCGAGGAAGAGCTGCGCCGCGTCGTTCCGGTGATCCAGCAGGTCGTGCGCGAGCTGGGGGCACGCGTGTCGATCGACACGACTCGGCCGGAGGTGGCGCGCGCCGCACTGCGTGCGGGCGCGAGCATCGTGAACGACGTCTCCAACGGAGCGACCGAGGCGCTTCTGCAAGTGGCCGCCGAGGCCGGCGCCGAGCTGGTGCTGATGCACAACCGCGGGGATGGATCGGTCGCGCCTCCCAACAGCGTTTATCAGGACGTCGTCGAGGAGGTCGTGGCGGAGCTGTCGGCGGCGGCCGTTCGAGCGCGCTGCGCAGGCGTAGCGTCCAAAGACATTTGGCTCGATCCCGGGATTGGCTTTGCCAAGACGGCAGCGGATTCTCTGGCCATGATCGCCGCCGTGCCACAGCTCGCTCGGGCCGGTTACCGGGTGTTGGTTGGACCATCCCGCAAGTCGTTCATCGCTGCGGTGGAAGCCGACGCCGGCGTCTCACCGCAATCGACGCCGCTCGAGCGGCTAGGCGGAACGGCTGCGGCCGTGGCATGCAGTGTGATCGGTGGCGCGGACGCCGTGCGTGTGCACGATCTCCAGGTCATGCGCCAAGCTGTGTTGGTGGCTGAAGCGCTGTTCGCAGCGCGGGGTCGGGGACGAAGAGAGTGAGGGAGCTAGGGCAACGGCTCGAGGTGTTCCTGGATCGCGATCTGGCCGCGATCGCTTTGGACTGCCTCGACGTGCTCCTGGTCGCAGCGATCATCTATTTCGCGCTGCTGCTCGTCAAAGGCACGCGCGCCATGCAGATGGGCATCGGCGTGGTGCTGATGTTCGTGATCTACCAGGGCGCCAAGCAGCTCGGTTTGATCACGCTGTACACCTTGCTGGACGCGCTGCTCACCTCGCTCGTGCTGATCGTGGTGGTGATCTTCCAGCAGGACATCCGCCGTGCGCTGCAGCGCTTCGGCCGCAGCCCATTCTTCGCGTCCGGCGGCGTGGCGATGGAGCACCAGGTGATCGACGACGGCGTGCGCGCGGCCAATTCGCTGGCGCAAAAGCGCATCGGTGCGTTGATCGTGTTCGAGCGCGAAGGGCTCCTGGACGAGTTCATCGAGACCGGCACGATCTTGGATGCAGCGGTGTCGAAGGAGCTGCTGTACAGCATCTTCATCCCGAGCCATGAGAACCCGATGCACGACGGGGCCGTGATCATCCGCGAAGGGCGCATCTGGCAGGCCGGCGCTTTTCTGCCGCTGACCGCCAGCACGAAGCTCGATCGCAACCTCGGCACGCGCCATCGCGCGGCCATCGGCATTTCGGAGGAGACTGACGCCGTGGTGATCGTGGTGTCCGAGGAGCGCGGCGAGGTCAGCCTGTGCTTCAACGGGAACATCGTGCGCAATCTGGATTCGGCGCTGCTGCGCAAGGTGCTCCTGGGCCTGTTCCAGAAGCGGCAAAAGCGCCGCGGGCTGCGCGAGGAGCGCGCGTCCAAGGAGCGCAACCCGCGCACGAGCCAGAATCCGCCGCCGGAGCCGGGTAAGCCCGAGAACAACGAGGCCTCGTGAAGGAGCCCGTGCAACACGCTGAGCGCGGGTTGTTGGCCCGGCTGTTCATCGAGAACTATCCGCTGAAGCTGCTGTCGCTCGGCTTCGCGATCGCGCTGTTTTCGCTCGTGCACAGCGATCAGGACGCGCAGCGCTCGATGTACGTGGACGTCGTGGCGCTGCTGCCGCCACAAGCTTCAGGCAAGATCCTCGTGAGCCCGCTGCCCGCGCGCGTGAAGGTGACGTTGCGCGGCTCGCGCGCGCGCCTCGCTGCGCTCGGGCACGACGACTTCACGCCCGTGCAGATGGACCTGCGCGATGCTGGCCGCCAGCACCACTACTTCGACACCAGCGCCGTGAGCGTGACCGGCCCGTTCCGGGTCGTCGCGATCGAGCCCGCCAGCGTGCAGCTCACCTGGCGCGTGCGTGCGGACAAGGTGCTGCCCGTCGAGGCGAAGCTGACCGGCACCCCCGCCGCTGGCTATACGGTTCGCAAGCCTGTGGGGATCACGCCCGCGCACGTCACGGTGAGCGGCCCGAAGGAGGAGCTCGAGCTGCTCGGGGCGCTCGCCACCGAAGACATCAACGTCGAGGGGCTCGAGGCCGGCGTGCACGAGCGGCGCGTGCGTCTCATGACGCTCCCAGGACACGTCTCCTTCGCCGCAGAAGGCACCGTGTCGGTCCGCGTGGAGATCGACGCCCGTATGACCGAGCGGACGTTCGCGGGGCTGGAGGTGGCCGTCATCGGTCCCGGTGACGTGGTTCTGCGGCCGCCGACGGCGCAGGTCACCTTGCGCGGGCCGGCCCCGCTGCTCGCCCAGCTCACGCAGGATCAGGTGGTGCCGTTCGTCGAGCCCGGGAGCAACGCCGCCAGCGGCAGCGTCGAGTCGCTCGAGGTCAAGCTGCGCGGCCTGCCTGAGCCGTGCACCCTCGTGCGGGTCGTGCCGAGCAGCGTCGTCGTGCGGCACACGCGCTGAGCTGGCGCATCAAAATGTCGGGTGCGGGAACGGCGCACCCGGCCGCGCGAACAGATATCCCTGGAGCAGGTCACAGCCTAGCCCGACCAGGGTGTCTCGCTCCGACGTGGTCTCGACGCCCTCCGCCACCACGAGGATCCCGAGGTCCTGGCAGAGATCGCCCAGCACCCGAACCAGCTTCCGCTTGACCGGGTCTTCGTCGACGCCGCGCACCAGCGTGATGTCCAGCTTGACCACGTCAGGCTGAATCATGGCGAAGCTGTTCAGCCCGGAGTAGCCCGCGCCGATGTCGTCGATCGCGATGCGGAAGCCAAGCTGTCGCAGCCGTGCGATGCGCTCGCGCACCTGCCCGACGGACTCCAGGGTCGCGCGCTCCGTGATCTCGAGGACGATCTGGGGGGCGATCTTCGCCAGGGACGACTCCGGATCGAACAGCGTGTTGTCGAGCAGATCTTCAGTGTGCAGGTTCACAAACAACGAGCGCTGCGCGTGCTCCGGCCCGAGCGGCTCGGGAGCCTTGATGCGGATCTGCCGCCCGAGATCGTGCAGCCTGCCGAGCTGCTCCGCGGCGTCGAACAGCGCGCCCGGACCTGGCAACGTGGTCTCCGACGAGCGCACGAGCGCTTCGTAACCGAACGGCTCCTGGCGCGACCAGCTAATGATCGGCTGGTACACCATGTACACGGCAGCCACCGCGCGTCCGAAATCGAGCTCGCGGCGCGAGGTCTCGCCATGCTGCGAGTTGCGCTCCTGATAGAGCGACAGCGCCTCGCGGCGAATCTGCGCCAGCCGATTCAAACCGAGCGCGTGCGTCACGCTCTCGAGCAGCTGGTTCGGCTCGACCGGCTTCGGCAGATATTCGGTGGCGTGGAAGCGCAGTGCGTCGATGGCCGTGTTCGCGCTGGGCGCGCCGGCGAGCAGGATGAACGGGATGTCCTCGTTCAGCTCGCGCACTCGCCGCAGTAAGGTGACGCCGTCCATGCGCGGCATGGAGATGTCGCTGACGATGAGATCGACGTGCCCGTCGCCGAACACCTTGAGCGCTTCGACGCCGTCGCTCGCGAGCAGCACGTCATGGCCGGCCTCGCGCAGCAAGCGTTGCATCAAGCGCCGCAGGGCGTCGTCGTCATCAGCGACGAGGATACGCGCGGGGCTCATGGGTTCTTCGGAGATCGGCTGACTCACTGGGCTGCCCCACCAGTGTTCATAACACGATAGTGCGCGTGACAGATCAAGCCCTGACATGCGCGTAACTGACTACATGTCGTTCTCACCGATGCCGTAGTGACGACACTTCTTGTAGAAGTGCGAGCGTTCCGTGCCCAGCGCCTGGGCTGCGGCACCTTTGCTGTTGCCGTTGGCTGCAATGGCCTCGACCATGATCCCGCGCTCGATCTCGTGGAGCAGCTGGCGCAGCGTCTTCCCGCGCTGATAGAGCGCGCCTCGAGGTCGCTTTTGCGGGTCATAGTTCGTCGTCAGCACGTCGCGCAGAACGGCCGCGGAGATGATCTCATTGGGAAACAGGATTGCAAGCCGTTCGATGAGGTTCTCCAGCTCGCGGACATTGCCCGGAAATTCGTAGTGCGCCATGGCCTCGATCGCATCTGCGGTGAGCTGTAGACCATGACCCTTTCGTCCAGGTGCGGTAAAGTGGGCGAGCAATAGTGGCAGATCTTCCATGCGCTCGCGCAGCGGCGGGATGTGAAGTGTCACTACGTTTAGTCGATAGTAAAGGTCTTCGCGAAATTCCCCGCTCTGGACCATCGCGCTCAGGTCGCGGTTCGTCGCGGCTAGCACGCGGACATTCACCTTGAGGGTGCGCCCGCCGCCGACCCGCTCGAACTGGCCTTCCTGCAGCACGCGCAGCAGCTTCACCTGCATGGGCATCGGCATGTCACCGATCTCATCCAGCAGTAAGGTCCCGTTGTCTGCTAGCTCGAACCGACCTTTGCGCGCAGTCACCGCGCCCGTGAACGCGCCCTTCTCGTGACCGAACAGCTCGCTCTCGACGAGATCCTTGGCGACCGCGCCACAGTTGAGCTTCACGAACGGACCGCTGCTGCGCGGCGAGCCAGCATGGATCGCCGCGGCGATCAGCTCCTTGCCGGTGCCGTTTTCGCCCGTGATCAGCACGCGGCCATCCGACGGCGCCACGCGTGCGACGAGACTCAGCAAGCGCTGCATCGCAGGACCGCGACCGATCAGGTCTCGATCGTAGCTGAGCTCGGCCTGCAAGCGGCCGTGCACCTCCTGCAGCTGCGCGAAACGCAGAGCGTTCTGCACCGTCAACACGAGCCGCTCGCGATGCACGGGCTTCTCGAGGAAATCCAGCGCGCCGAGGCGGATGGCCTTCACCGCGGTCTCGACCGAGCCCGCACCGGAGATGACCAGGGTTGGCGTGTCGTCGCGACGCTGGCGCATGCGGGTCAACAGCTCGAAGCCGTCTACACGCGGCATCGATAGGTCCGTGAGCACCAGATCGAACGACATGCGATCGAGCAGCTCTAGCGCGTCTTCGGCCGAAGCGGCGCAGTCGACGTCGTGGCCCTCGTTCATGAGCATTCGCCCGAGGGCACTCAGGATGTCGGGCTCATCATCAACGATCAGGATACGTGCTGTCATGTGAGCGTTGCTGACTACATCGGCCTACGCGCGTGTCTCTCGCGCGCGGTCCGCTCGCTATCTCCAAGCGTCGCTGTTTGGAGTGTCGGATGAGTCGTGTAATCTCTTGAGATGACTATGGCTGCGAAACCCGGCGCCACGGCCCGGGCGGCGCGGAGGCCGCTTGTCGAGCTCTGAGCCGCCTCTGGCTGCATTGATCGGCCCCGACAGCGTGCTCGCCGCGCTCGCGGAACCCAGCGCCGTGGTCGACGGACAGGCGACGCTGCTGTGTGCCAACGCGGCGCTCAGCGCCCTGCTTGCCGCTCATGGCGGCGAGCCGTGGGCCGGTACGGCGCGAGGCGCCTCTGAGCTGAGGCAGGGCATCGCGGCCGTGTGCAGCGGGGCCCACGAGCAGGTCGAGCTGGAGCTGGAGCTGGAGCTGGACGGATCCGCCGCGCCGCGGCGCTTGCTGGCGCGCGCGGTCTGCCTGCGCCGCGAGCCGCCGCGCCTCGCGCTGCTGTCGCTGCTCGATACGGCGGACCGGGCCGAGCTCGAGGGCCTGCGTGCGGAGTCGGATGAGCTGCGCCAGCAGCTGATTCAGGCGCAAAAGCTGGAGGCGGTGGGCCGGCTCACGGGCGGCGTGGCGCACGACTTCAACAACATGTTGACGTCGATCATCTGCTTCACGCGCTTCGTGGTGGACGACATGGCCGCGGAAGATCCGCGTCGCTCCGATTTGATCGAGGTGCTGAAGTCGGCGGACAACGCCGCGCGCCTGACGAATCAACTGCTCGCGTTCTCGCGGCGCAAGCCGTTCATGGCCGTGCACATCAACGTGAACGACGCCGTGACGAGCGTGGGGCGCGTGCTCAGGCGCACGCTCGGAGAGCACATCGAGCTCGTGATCGAGCCGAGCGACGAGCCGCTGTACGTGCTGCTCGATCCCGGGCAATTCGATCAGCTGCTCTTCAACCTGGCGATCCTGGCGAAGGACGCGCTTTCGGACGGCGGCACGATCGCGATTCGAATGGCGAAGACTCGGCTGCAAGAGAAGGGCGACCAGGCGGAGCTCATGATCGTGCAGGCTGCGCGGGCGGGCACGCCTGCGCGCGAACCTGCGCCGCCGGGTGGCCCGAGCAGCGGGCTGGGGCTCGCGATGTGCCGCGCGATCGCCGAGCAGGCGCACGGCGCGCTGGAGGCGCACGTCAGCGCCGCGGGCGAGGGCTTTCGCGTGCTCTTGCCGGCGTGCGAGGAGCCGCGGCGTGGCGACAACGCGCGGCGCATCTCGCTCGCGCCCGTCGCTTTGAGCGGCACGGTGCTGGTCGTCGAGGATCAGCCGGCCATCCTGCGCACGATGGTGCGGGCGCTCTCGTCGACTGGTTTGCGCGTGCTCGAAGCGGGCAGCGGTGAGGACGCGCTGGCTGTGCTCGAGGAGCGCAGCCAGCTCCAGCCCGAGCTGGTCGTGACGGATGTGGTGTTGCCGCGCATGAGCGGCCCGCACCTCGTGGAGCGCCTGCGCGAGCGCAATCCGGCGCTCAAGGCGCTGTACGTCTCCGGCTACGTGGGCGACGAGCTCGCCGGCAGCGTACGCACGGACGACAACACCGCGTTCGTGCTGAAGCCGTTCACGGGCCGCCAGCTTGCCGTGCGCGCAGCGGCGCTCCTCGCGCAGCGCACGTCAGGATGACCTACTGCGTTCGACGTGAGCGTAGGCGTGGTCTTCGACGGCGCCGTGGACCTGAGCGCCACCATGGTCGATGACTCGTTGACCGCGGGCGGGATGCGGACGGCGGCACGCCGCGAGCGTCGAATGACAAAGGTGGCGCTCATGTCCACGGCGCCGTCGAGGACCAGGTCCACGTCCGAGAGAAGACTCAGAGCGCGGCGACGACGCGGTTGCGGCCGGAGCGCTTGGCGTCGTACAGCGCCGTGTCGGCGAGGGTGATCATATCCTGGCCCTTCATCAGCAGCTGATGCGGGCAGGATGCGACACCCAGGCTCACGGTCACTGGCAGGCGCTTGCCGTCGTACACGATCTCGGCGAGCTCGATGGCGCTGCGCACGCGCTCGAAGGCGAGCAGCGCGCGATCAGCTGGTGTCTCGGGCAGCACCATCACGAACTCCTCGCCGCCGTAGCGGGCCACGAAGTCGTGACGGCGCAACGTCGTTTTGATGACCTTCGCGACCTCGATCAGCGCGTGGTCGCCCGCGGGGTGGCCGTAGTTGTCGTTCAGCTTCTTGAAGTAGTCGATGTCGAGCATGCCGAGGCTCATCGGCCGCTCGTAGCGGCGTGCGCGGAGGTACTCTTCTTCCAGGCGCTCGGTAAGGTGCCGGCGGTTCGCGACCTCCGTCAGCGGATCGATCTGGGTCAGGCGCTGCAGCTCGGTGTTGGCGCGCTGCAGCTCAGCCTGCAGCTTGCGAAGCTTGAGGTGCACACCGATGCGGGCGGCCAGCTCGTTCGGCTCGAACGGCTTGACCACGTAGTCCGACGCGCCCCCGGTCAGCGCCTGCACTTTGCGCGAGACGTCCTCGGCTCCAGTGACGACGATCACGGGCACGTTCGCGAAGGCAGGGTCGGTGGCCTTGAGGCGCAAAAACTTGAGGCCGTCACAGCGCGGCATGTCCAGATCGCACACCACGAGATCGATGGGCGTACTGCGCAGCGCCTTGAACGCGACCAGGCCGTCCTCCGCGTACACGCACTCGTCTCCGAGCTTGCGCTCCAGGATCAGATCGCCGACGAACTGCCGGTTCGTCCGGGCGTCGTCCACGACCAGCACCCGGATCTTGCTCAGATCGACCGGCGCGCTTTCGCCGGTCTGTGGCTCTTCGAGCTCGGTGGCTGCCTCTTCGATGCTCACGATGACTTCCTGGCTCCTCGCGCTAGGACTCCACGCGGTTGCGGCCGTTGTGCTTGGCGCGGTAGAGCGCGCTGTCGGCATTCTGGATCAGGCGTGCGGCGTCCTGGCCCGGCTGCAGCTCTGCGAGCCCAATGGACACGGTGGCGCAAGGAATCTGCACGCCGTCCGGCGACTTCAGCACCGCGACCCGCACGGCTTCACGCTGACGTTCCGCCGCGATGGCCGCGCCCGCGATCGACGTGCGTGGGAAGATCAGCACGAACTCCTCTCCGCCATAGCGCGCGATGAAGTCCGTCGGACGCAGTCGATTGCGCATGGTCTTCGCCACCTCGCACAGCACCAGGTCGCCGGTCTGGTGCCCGTATTGATCGTTGATGCGCTTGAAGTGATCGACGTCGACCACGCCGAGGCTCATAGGCTGGCCATCGTAGCGGTGGCGCTCACACAGCCGCGGCAACGTCTCGTCCAGCCAACGCCGCGAGTGCACTCCGGTCAGCGCGTCCGACAGCGCGACCTGCTCGAAGTGAGCGCACAGCTCGCGGTTGGCTTGCACGGTGCTGTTGTTCGCGCGCAGCCGCTCGGCCAGCTTCAGTAGCAGGCGCACCGCGAAGCCGTGGGAGGCGTGGATGATGTGCCAGAACATGCTCTCGTCGATCGCGAGCAAGAGGCACTGCGCTCGCGCGACGACGCTCGCCGACGCGGGCTTCTTGTCGATCGCCGACAGCTCGCCCACCGTATCTCCGGGGCGCAACACGGCGACGGGCACGTCGCGGTTGTCGCCCAGGTACACGTGCAGCTCACCCATCAGGATGATGAAGATCTCGGCGTTCGTCTGACCTGCGGCGAGCAGCGTCTCGCCGGACTGAAGCTGGCGCGCCGGACAGCGCGCGACGATCATGTCGAGCAGCTCGGGACCCATGCCACGCAGCAGCTCCAGCCCCGCGATCTCCGAGCGCAGCGCCCCGGGATCGAGCGCAATCGCTGGCCGCGTGTCGTTGGCAGCCGTGTCGTCGACTGCGGACTCGGATTGCTGCCGCAGGTAGCTCTCGAGCGTCTTGGCGAATTGCGACATCGTGGGTCAGGGGCTCTCGGTGCGACGGTTCGCGTTCAAAGCATCATAACCCGCGACGTACACGGCGTGATCTTCGGGCGGGCAGGGCGCGGGTGTAAGCCGCATGCCGAAGCCAAACGGTGTGGCACCGATGGCCCCGGGCTCCCTACGCCACACCACCGAGCCGCGCAGGTGCACGACGTGTGGTGACTCCGGCGCGCGCAGCTCGATCCACACGGCCGTGCCTGGCTTCGGCGCATCCAACGTGCGGAGAAACAGACCCTCGCGGCTCACGTTGTGCGTGAGCCCGTACGTCGGATGCATCGCACCGGCGGGGCGGAACGAGCAGATGGTCGAATAGGACTGGCGCGCCGAGACGCGCTTGTCGGTCGCGTCGCGGCGCACCACTTCTTCTGCGAACGACAGCAGCTTGCCGCTCGGACCGAGCGACAGATCGGAGCTGGGACTCCAGTGCTCGTCGGCGTCGGCGGGCACGATGAGCGAGGGCAGGTCGGGCTTTTGCGCGGCTTCGCGGGCGGCCGCGATCGCGCTCTCGGCTCCGTTCGGCGGGAAGTCTGCGGTCGCGACCACGAGCGACAAGAGGGGCGCGCGCGATGCCTTCTCCACCAGATCCCGCGCCTCGGTCGCGTAGCTCACGTCGAAGCCGGCACGGCGCAACGTCTGGCCGAGCATGCGACGCATGCCGATGTCGCCTGATGCCACGAGGGCTATACCTTGCAGCGGCGCGCTGCGTTGCACGGGCTTCGCGCTCAGCAGGTTCGCGAGGCGCCGCGTGACGCCGCCGCGATCACCGGAGACCAGCGCGTCGTCTGCGCCCGCAGCGAATGCGGCCAGGTAGGACGCCTCGCTCGGGTGAGGCACGACTGCGATCACCGGCACCGTCAACAAACTGGCGCGCTGCCGCAAGCGACTGACGATCGCCGCGAGATTGGCATCGTGGGAGACGAACAGACAACGCGGCTCCTGTGCGTGCTCCTCCATGCGCCGCGCGGCATCTTCCAGGGTCGTGAAATCGAGCTGCGTGCTGGCATGCGTGGCCGCCAGCTGAAGTGTTTTCTCATCGTTCGGCTGAAACGTTCCGACGGCAGCTGCGTACATGCGATTCGCGACCTCCCCTGACGGATTTTCGTGACGAAGCAGAAAGCATACCGCACTCTGCCGCCGTCAGCGGCAGGTACGCATTGTGCGCGTGGCGCTCAGCTCGCCGTGCATGGCCATGCCGCCGTCAGCGGCAGACACCGCGATGTCTGCCTGGGACGGCAGCTGCTGCGCTCGCACTCAACCCAGTCGATACGCGGTCAATTTCACCACGTGCGTGGTGGTAAACGCCACAAGCTGCTGCGACTCGATGCGTGACACTCTGAGCGGCGCGCGGCCGGTTCCGCCGCCAGCGCATTCCGTTCTCAGCGTGCCTGCCCAACATGGGTCTGTGGTCGCAGTCACCGCTGTGCTGGTCACGTTCAGCAGTTTTCGCGAATGGATTCGCGACGCCAACAGCTGCAGTGCGCAGGCACACTCTCTGCATTGGCTTGTTGTGTGCCTGAAGAAGTACAGCTTGGTCGTGCGTGGAAACGTGGTTTGTGGTTTTGTGCGCTGATGGTTGTCGCTGGCCTGTGCTGCGTGTCGAACAGCGCGAAGGCCTACATGCTCAAGACCACGAAGACGGGCCACCGCGTCCGCTGGACGACGCCGGTCGTGACGCTCTACGTCGACGAAAAGCTCTCGAACTTCTTCGGACGCGCGGAGGTTCGCAACTCGCTCACGATCGCAACCGAAGCCTGGCGCGGCCTGTCGAACGTGCCGGACGTGGTGATCTCGGAGCAGCCTGCGCCGGGTTATCAAGCGAAGACGCGCACCAACGGCGTGTATCTGATGCACCCCTGGCCGTTTGCTCGCGAGCAGCTGGCCGTCACCGTCAGCACCTACGATCTCGACGGCCGCATGATCGGCGCAGACATCCTGGTGAACGGCGATAGCGACTACGCGTTGCTCGTCGAGGGCGACGACAGCCCGGGCATGGCACACCACGATCTGGCTGCGGTGCTGACGCACGAGATGGGTCACGTGCTCGGCCTCGACGAGAGTCCGGATGACAAGAGCGCCACGATGTGGCCCTACATCCGTGGTGGTGATGTGCATCAGCGGACCCTCAGTGAAGACGACGAGCAGGGCATCGTCGCCGCGTACAAAGACATGGTGTACGAGACCAGTGCGCCCGCTGGCTGCACGCAGGCGAGCGTATTGGGCGTCCGCCCCGACGCTGGCGCGCTGCAGCTCACGGGCTGGCTGCTCGCCATGCTCTGTTTGGGTCACCGCACCCTGCGCCGTCGGGATAGTCGCGAGCGCACCACGCAGCCTGCGACCCTCAGCCTTCCGCCCGTGCGTCCGAGCTTGATCCCTTCGCACGCGCCGCTCGCCGATTTGTGAGCGAGCCTGCGTTTGCCGCTGGCAGCGGCAGTCCCGGTCCACAGGGGCATCTCGAGGACCTGCTGCGATGGTGCGTCTGCGGGCGCTGACGCTCGGCGCCTAGCCGAAACCTCTAACACGCGGCCGTCCGACCGACCTATACTCGGCGAGGGGCGACCATGCTGCTCGATTACCGAGCTTTTCCGGTTTTGTACGTCGACGGGGACGGCGATGACGTGCGCGCGTTCCGCGAAGCGGCAGGTGGCTTCACGGTGCTCACCGCGAACAACGCCGAGCAAGCGCTGCGCGTGCTCGAGCGGCCCGATATCGCCGCGCTCGTGGTGGAGCAGGTGCTGCCGGACATGTCCGGTGTCGAGCTCTTCCGGCGCGCGCGCGAGCTGCGGCCGAATGCAGCGCGCTTGCTCGCGGGCCACGGTCTCGATGCGGACACGGCCTTGGCCGCCATCAACGTCGCCGGTGTGAGCGGCTACCTGACGAAGCCGTGGCGCGCGGAGCCGCTCGGTCAGGCGCTGCGCCAGGCGATCGATCCTCTGCACGTGGACAGCAGCCTCGAGAGCATGGAGATGCGGCTGTGGCACGGCGGGCAGGTCGCAGCCGCAGCGACGATCTACGAAGAGCTGGTGCACGAGCTCTCGAACCCGCTCGGCGCGCTGGAGATCAACGCTTCGCTCGTGGCCGACCTGATCGAGTCGGCACACGACGCGCCGAGCACCGATGTCGCACGCACGGTCATGGAGTCCGCGCGCGAGGCCCACGCCGACTCGATCGCTGCGATTGAACAGATGAAGAGTCTCGTCTCGCGCATGCGTCAGGGGCGGCGCCCCGCGCGCGCGCAAGCGCACGGACCCTGCTACGCCGCGAGCGCGATCGACGCCACCGTGCACATCGTGCGGACGGAGGCGGAGAAGGTCGCGCGCCTGGAGGTGAAGCTCGATCTGCCTGTGCACACGATCGTGCCCATGGACGCCTCGGTGCTGGGCCAGCTGCTGCTCAACCTGCTGCTGAACGCCGTCCAGGCGTTCCCGGCGCGTGCGCCCGCGCAAAATTGCGTGCAGGTTTTGGCGCGCGTGGCCGGCGGTGCGCTTCAGCTGTGCGTGGAAGACAATGGCCCCGGTATCGCACCGGAGCACATGGGACGAGTCTTCGAGCCGTTTTTCACTACCAAGGACAACGGTACCGGTCTGGGTCTGGCCATCTGCCGCGAGTTGGTTACCCGCTCCCACGGAACCATAGACGTTCAAAACTTGGCTAAAGGCGGCTGCCGGTTTGAAATCACTCTGCCCCTCGCGAAATCAGACTAGCCTCGACTGCAGTTCCCTCACCCAAAGAGGTGACAAAGTCCGCAGCAAGACTAAGAATGAACACCGTCAGTCATTTGATCCCCTGGGGGGGCCGATCGAGATGGGCGACTTCAAGCACAACCTGGTTGGGAGCAGCAGACCGGCGATGACCACGCCACAGCACTCCGCACGCACGCGGGATACGGAAGACCGAACCAGCGTGCGCAGCACCGCGCGTCAGGCCGCGAAAGAGACGGCCAGCACCGTGCTCTCGCAGTTCTCGCGCGTGCTGATCGTCGACGACGACGCGCCGTTGCGCCGCGCGCTGTCGCGCTTCTTTCGCGGCAGCTCGCTCGACGTGTGCGAGGCCAAGAGCGTCGCGGAGGCCCTGCCGCTCCTCGGAGGTGAGCCCGATCTCGTGATCACCGACGTGCGCTTGCCGGATGGCAGCGGGCGGCGCGTGGTGGAGGTCGCGAGCCAGCAGCGTCCAGCGCCGGTGATCGTCGCCATGAGCGGCCTCGCGTCCGCGCGCGAGGCGTTCGCGCTGGCGCAGTCCGGCGCGCGCATCTATCTGACGAAGCCGTTCGCCGAGCGCGAGCTCGTCGAGGGCATCGCGGACTTGTGTCACGAGTCGCGGCGCACGCTCACGCCGGGCTGGGCCGATGCCGATCTGGACGGCAGCCTGGCGCTGTTCGCGGAGCGCTACGGCGTGCCCGAGCGCGAGATGGAGCTCGTTCGCCTGGCCACCGCCGGCGTGCCGCGCAATCGCTGTCCGGAGATGCTCGGCATCTCCGAAAACACCTGTAAGACGCTCACGCGGCGCTTGCTGCAGCGCTGTGGCGCGCGCAGCCTCGCGCAGATCCCGCGCCTGGTATTGATCGGCGAAGACGCGGCGACGCACGCCTGAGCGCGCGTTCGGGCGCGTGCGCGCTCAGCGCAGCTCTGCGACGGCAGCCTCGGCGATCGAGTTCGCCAGGTTGCGGATCGTGTTCTCGTTCGGGCCCTCGACCATCACGCGCAGCTTGGCCTCGGTGCCGCTCCAGCGCACCAGCACGCGCCCGGCCTCGCCGAGGCTGCGCTCTGCGCTCTGGATGACCTTGCTGGTCTTGATCATCTCGGTGAGCGGCTTGCGCTCGGGCAGCGGAACATTCACGAGCACCTGCGGCACGGCCTCGAACACCTCGTCCACCAGCTCGGAGAGCGGGCGGCCTTCGCGCAACATGATCGCGAGCAGCTGCAGCGCCCCGAGCGTGCCGTCGCCGGTGCTGGAGTGATCGAGGAAGATCAGGTGCCCTGATTGCTCGCCGCCGAAGTTGAAGCCCTTCTTGCGCATGGCTTCCACCACGTAGCGATCGCCGACGTCGACGCGCACGAGCTTGCCGGAGCAGCGCGACAGCGAGTGATCGAGCCCGATGCTCGACATCACGGTGGCGACGAGCGTGCGCTTCTTGAGCACGCCGCGCTTGATCATGCGCGTGGCGCACAGCGCCATCACGGCGTCGCCGTTGACCTGGCGACCCTTCTCGTCGATCACGACGACGCGATCGGCGTCGCCGTCGAGCGCGAAGCCCACGTGGGCCTTGGAGCGCAGCACCTCTTTGGCGCAGCACTCCGGGTGCATCGCTCCGCGCTCGAGGTTGATGTTCTTGCCGTTCGGCTTGACGCCGATGGCAGTGACGTTGGCGCCGAGCTCGGAGAACACGTGCGGCGCCGTTTGGTACGCCGCGCCGTGGGCGGCATCCACGACGACCTTGAGCCCGTCCAGGGTGAGATCGGAAGGGAAGGCGCCCTTGATGAACTGCACGTAGCGGCCCCACGCCGTCTCGATGCGCTCCGCGCGGCCGATGTGCATGCCGACAGGGCGCTTGCGATCGAGCTCGCCACTCTGCATCAGCTTCTCGATCGCCTCTTCTTCTTCGTCGGGCAGCTTGAACCCGTCCGGACCGAACACCTTGAGGCCATTGTCTTGATACGGATTGTGCGAGGCGCTGATCACCACGCCCGCATCGGCGCGCATGCTCGTGGTCAGGTGCGCGACGGCTGGCGTGGGCAGAGGGCCGGTCAAAAGCACGTGCCCGCCCATGGCGCACAGGCCCGCGGACAGAGAGTACTCGAACAGGTAGCCCGAGATGCGCGTATCCTTGCCGACGACGATACGCGGGGCATGACGCACGCGCTGCCGCGCTTGATGCGCGACCGCGGCGCCCAGCCGAAACGCCACCTCCGGAGTCATGTTGCCTTCGTTGGCTTTGCCTCGAATGCCGTCGGTGCCGAAGTAGGTGCGTGCCATAGGGACCAGACAGTTTGGAGCATAACCGCCGCGCCGAGCAACCTACTTCGCATCACGCCGCGCGTGCCGCTGTGGGCGGCGCGTGCGTGTGCCACCGTGCGCACAGGCTGCGCTGCGCGCGCGTGCGCGTGTCACGGCTCCCAGGTCACGTCGAGGCCCCAGCTGCGCGTGGTGGGCGCGACGCGGCCTGCTCCGACGATGTTGTTGGGGAAGTACAGCTCGAGCAGGAAGTCAGGTGTGGCCTGGCCAGTGTTCGCACCCGTGCTGCTCGCGCCGCTGTCGGCGGTGGAGATGGCGCCCTGCAGGTACACGCGCTGTACGAGCGAGCGCATGAATGGCGGCACGGCCTCCCAGCCCGCACGCAAGCGGGTGCGTGTGCCGCGCGCGCTGCGCTCGACCGCGAGTCGCGGGATGAGCCCGCTCAGCTGGCGTTGCGCGCCCAGGGTCAAGATGCCGCCGATCAGGCCCGTCGCAAATGCGTTGCGTGTGGCCGCGGAGTCGCTGGCGTCGGTGGTCGTCTCGCTCGGGCATTGTCCAGACACCAGCAACACGATCGCACCTTCACCCGGGCAGCGGTCGGAGTAGAACTCCACTTCCGGCTTGGCCAAGGTACCACTCACGTTCACCACGACGGGTGAGCCACCCACGACCAGGGGCTGGTGCGTGGCCACCATGCTGACCTCGGGGTTCAGCTCCGTGCTGCCGTCGAACTGCATGCTGCCGCGGTTCAGCTCGAAGTTCTTGCCGAAGAGCTCGAAGCTGCCGCGCCGGAACTCGATGAAGCCGCCCACGTTGAGCTGCGGATCGCGGTAGGAGACGGCCAGCTCCGCTGCGAGCGCGGCCTCGAAGTCGTTGCGGCGCGCGGTCAGCTGGTTGCGACCGTCGATCGCGAACTCGAACTCGAACGGCTTGTCGGTGCCCTGGCGCGGCGGATCGGTCGTGAGCGTGATGTCGGAGTGCGGCTCGAGCGTCTGCGGGCTGCGCGTCTCGGCGCTCGGCAGGCGCACGGCGAGCGAGTGCAGCTTCACCGCCGTGCGCGCTTTGCCCGGCGAGAGCTCGGAGAGCACGGCCGCGCTGCCGCTGAGCCACGCCAGATCGAGGCCCTCGCGCTGGATAGGCAGCTCGCGCAAGACGAGGCCCAGCTGCACGCGCTTCGGTGCCCAGCCGTCCTCGAAGCCGATGCCGCCGGACGCTTCGAAGGAGCCGCGGCCCGCGCGCGCGAACAACGTGTCGAGCTTCAACCAGTTGCCGTTCGCCGTGAGCGACAGCTCCACGTCGGTGAGCTCCTGTCCGGTCGGAATCGCGTACAGCCTGCCTCCCGACAGCGCCAGCCGGCCCTGCGCCGTCACGCGACCGTGGTGCGAGCGCGCAGTGAGCTGACCGCTCGCAAGGCCGGAGAAGCCCCGCACCCCGGGGAGGTAGTCGAGCACCGGCTCGAGCTCGGCCTCGCGCAGATCCAGGCGCACGACGCTGTCGCGCTTGTCGTCGATCACGGGCATCGGGTGCACGCTGCTCCACTGCCAGGGCAGCTGCACGTCCAGCTTCGCGGGTCCACCCGAGCAGCCATGAGCGGCGGCCTGCAAGCTGAAGCCGCTCGCGTTGGCGCGCGCGTCGGCGTTGAACTTCAGCGGGTCGCGCTGACAGCGCTCGACCGGCGTCGCGGCGACGTCGTCTCCACCGAGCAGCTGCGGAACGAACTGCGCCCGCAGCGCGACCTCGGCCTCCGGCAGGTCGCGGCCCGCGCCGCGCACACTCCAGTCCGCCTGCAGCTGACCGCGGCCGTGCCTGCACAGCCCGGGCACGCGCTCGAGCTGCGGCAGCTGCACGTTGCCCTGGCCGTCCAGCTGCGGCGCTTCGCTGACTCGCTCCGCGCGGAGCAAGCGCGCGAACGGCCAGAGCACCGTGCCGCTGCCAGCGGCGACGCGTTTGCCGTCGAGCAACGCCTCGAGCGCCAGCTCGGCGCGCTCGTCGTGCAGGGTCCAGCGGGTCTCGAGCTTGGAGTCGCTGCTGACGTTGCAGCTCGCGTCGTAGAGGCGCAGCTTCGGCGTGAGCGCGGCCTGCACTTGCCCCGTGAGCCGCCCGTCTTTGCGCTGCACGTCGAAGCGGCTGCCGAACCGCACCGGCCACGGGTTCTGGAACGCGAGTGGGAAGGGTAGCTCGTCCAGCGCGCGCTCGGTGGTCTGACCGTCGGCCTGGAAATCCTCGGACAGCAGCCGCTCCGCGTACGCGCGCGGGTCCTGGTTCAAGCTGCGCCAGTCCACGTGCCAGGTGCTGCGAGCGCGACCGAGCGTGCCGAGCGCGTCGCTCGCGCGCAGCTGGAGGCTCAGCTCGTCATGATCGTACTTGAAGCGGGTGCCGAGCTCGAGCTCCGCCCAGTCCAGCGCGTACACGTCGCTGCCGTCGAGGTGACCACTGACGGTGACAGACTCGAGCCCGCCCTGCGCAGACAGCGCGCCCTGGAGCCGGCCCGCGTGCACGACGCCCTTCAGCTGCGGGATCAAGGTGACGTCGATCTGCTTGCCTTCGAGGTTCAGGTTGTAGAGCCCGCCGCGCAGAGCTTCAGCCGGATCCGGGATCGAGCCGTCCAGCTCGCCCTGGCCCGAGAGCTGTAAGCTGCCGCGCTCCTTCAGATCGAGGTCGCTGTCGAGCTCGAGATGGCCGTCCTTGTAGCTCAACGTGTACAGAGCATCGACGTGCTCGAGGTTCGCCACGCTCGCCTCGCGCAGCGCGCCGGACAGCGACAGCTCCGGCTCTGCCACGTCGCCCCGCAGCTCCAGGTTGGCATCCGCGTAGCCGAACGTCAGAGGAAAGCTCTCGCCGAGCACGGCGCGCAGCGCGGTGACGTCGAAGTTCTGCAGCTGCGCCTGCAGGCTATCCTCGCCGTTCATGCGCATGATGCCCTTGGCCTCGAGGCGCTGCGCACGGCTGCCGAGGCGCAGAAAACCGAGCTCGACGCCCTGCGCGTGCTGCACGGACAGGTTGCGCAGCGCGCCGCGCCAGGACTCGCTGCCCACCGTGAACTCGATCGGCTCCGCTTGCACCACGAAACCATGCTTGTCCGCGTCCACGCTCGCATCGAAGCTGAAAGTCTTTTGGCCCTTTGCTTCGAACTCGCCGCGCGCCGTGTAGTGATTCGGACCGCCGTTCATCGTGAAGCGCGCGTTGCCGAGCTTGTAGAAGAGGATCTGCACCGCCTCGCTCTGCACCTCGACGTCCACCTGCGGCAGGTCGGGATCGCCGTGCGCTTTGCCCGTCAGCAGCACGCGCGCCGCTTGCAGCGAGCCGAAGCGCGCATCACGCAGCTCCAGCTTGCCTTCGATGTCGAGGCGCGTGGGCCGGTCCTTCGCCGGCGTGCGCACGTGCAGGCTGGTCGCGAGCGCACCTTCGAGATCGGGCAAGAGCCGCGCCAGGTTGGGATCGCGCTGCACCGTATTGAACTGCGCGTCCACGTGCAGGTCGGTGTGGCCGTCGAAACCCACGCGCCCGCGCAGCGAGATCTGTCCGCCGTGCGTCGCGCGCGCCCGGTCGATGCGAATGCCCTTCTCCTCGAGCTCGCCATCGAGCACGAACGCGGGCACCTGCACGCCGCTGTAGCGCAGGCTGCCGATCTCGGCGTGCACCTCGGGCTTCGCATCGGGCTCCGGGCCGACCGACACGTGCAACAGACCGCGAGCGCGCACGTCCGGGCCGTCCTCGACGAGCTGCTCGATCTCGATGGCGTCGCTCGTGACATGCACGGAGACACCGCGCACGGAGCTGATCTTGCCCGTGACGACGGCGTTGCCCGCGGCGCTCTGCACCTGTGCGCTCAAGCTGAGCTCCTCGGGAGGTCCGGTGAGCTCGACGTGGCCTTGGAGCGGGAGGTCCGGCTTCAGCGGCTCGGCAAACGCGTAGCGGACACGGCGCAGGGTGTCGGGCGTCAGGCGCGGCGTGTCCAGCTCGAGAGCGAGCTCCGACGGCAAGTCCGCGGCGGCGCTGCGGTACGCGACCTGCGCTTCGATGCTCTCTTCGCCGCGCGTTCCGGCGACGCGCAGCTTCGTGCCGCGCAGCGCGTTCGACGAGATCGTCCCGCTGAGCGCGGTGATCTCGCCCACGAAGTCGTACGGGCGCAGCATGGTGCCGCGTGCACTCAAGATCTGGATGTCGACATCTCCGCCGATCGCCATGTTGCCGTGCGCTTCCACGCGCTCGACGCGCACTCCCTCGAGCTCGATGACCTGGCCGTAGAGCGTGAGGTCCTCGAGCCAGACGTCGTCCACGCGCACGCGCAACGACTCACCGCCCGTGCTCGGCTTGCGCGAGTCGAACGCGGTGAACAGGCTCGGCTCGCCTTCGCCGTTGTCGACCAGCCGCACCACCGCATGCGAGATCCGGCCTACCTTGAAGAGCAAGAGACCCCGGCGCAGCTGCGCGAAGTCCGGCACGAGCTCCACGCGGTCTGCGCTGATGATGCGCCGCCCCTCACCATCGCGCAGCGTGACGTGGCGCGCGACGATGTGCTCGGGCGAGAGCTGGTCCAGGCGCCCGATGTGCAGCTCACCGCGGATCTCGCCGTTCACGAACTCGCCCGTGAGCTCGCGGGCGATGCGCCGCGCGACGGGCAGCGACAGGTGAAGCTGCGCGCTCTCGAGCAGGGCCAACGCGAACAGCGCCGTCCACAGCAGCGTCTTGAGGACGATCGCGATCAGGTGCACGAGCCACAGGAAGCGCATCAGTACGCCTCGCCGATGGTGAAATGCACGGCGAACGGCGTGCCGAGAAAGCTCGCCTCGTTGAAGCGGGTGGTCGCTCCGTTGTTGTCGTATGCCTCCCGGATGCGCGGATCTCGGCCGAACCACTGCAGCCCGGGGATCGCGTAACCGGCGTCGAGGCGAATCGGGCCGATGATCGTACGGTATCGCAAGCCGAAGCCGACGGACGTCTGCGGCGCGCGTAGGCGAAAGCTCTTCGCGCGGCTCACGTCGCCGGCGTCCAGAAAGAGCACGGCGCCGAAGCTCGAGGTGATCGTCGCGCGCAGCTCGATCGAGGCCTCCCACTGGCGCAAGCCGCCGCTGTCGATCACCTCGTTGATCTCCGTGACGTCGCCGAGCGTGTTGGGCCGGTAGCCGCGTACGCTGTTGTTGCCGCCGCCGCGCAGGCGCTGGCGCAAGGGGCCGAGATCGCGCAAGCGCTGCTCGACGCCGTAAGGATCCTCTCGCACTGCGATGCGGCTGTCGCCGATCTCCATGATGCCGATGCGCGCGCGCCCCGCGAGCACGAGGCCGAGCCCCAGCGGCAGATAGGCCCGCACGTCGGGTGTCACCCGGACGTAGTCCCAGTCGCTCGGCAAGAAGTAGCCGCCGTGCTGGACCGTGAGCGCGAAGTACGCGCCGCGGGTTGGCTCGCGGGGCACGTCGCGCAGGTCGAGCGCCAGGGCGTACTGCATGTACGTAGCGTAGTACGCCGGGTAATCGGCGCGCACGTCGCGCGGCGCTGGCGTCTGCGTCCCGTCCTCGCTGACGCTGCTGCTCCGGTCGGAACGGCTGGGTAGAAACCAGTTCACGTTCAGGTTGATCGACGCGCGCAGCTTGCCGTCGAAGAACGAGCGCTCCGGACCGGCGCCGCCCAATAAATCCGAGCGCAGCACGTCCGTGTAGGGGTCGCGTCCGCGGTCCCAGCGCCCGGTGATCGCGAACGTGGTGCGCGGCTCGAGAAACGCGGGCTGCCGGAAATCGAGGATCAGCAGGTTGCCGATGTCTGGATCCACCGCGGTGGGGAAGGGATCGTTGAAGACCACGCGCGGGCGATCCTCGATGCTGATGCGCCGCATGCCGCCGAGGAAGTTGCGATACTCGATGCGGCCGAGGAGGTGCAGGTCCCAGCGGTCGAGCGCGTCACCCGGAGCGTCGGTCGGCGTGAGCGTGGGATCGGTGCCGACCTGCAGGCCCGCGCCGATCGCGGTGCGCAGCAGCCGTCCGGGGACCAGCTTGATGATCAGATCCACGCGCCCTTCCTGCTCGCGCGGCTTTTCGATCATCTCGACCGAGGCGAACGGGCCGAGCTCGTAGATGGCGCGCTTGGCATCTTCCAGCACGCTCACCTTGAACGGCTCGCCTTCGTCGATCTCGGCTGCGCCCAGCACGGGCCGCACCGGTAGATCCCCCTGGCCCGTGACGCTGATCTTGCCGAAGCGAAAGCGCCGGCCGGGTGCGATGCGGAACGTCACCTCGGCCGCGCGCTGCGGCGGGTCGATGCGAATCTCGCCCTCCACGCTGGCCAGCGCGTACGCGTGCTCGCGCAGCACGTCCGTGAGCGCCCGCTTGCTGTCGTCGTAGAACGTCTCGTCGAAGTGGCCACCCACGCGCAGCTTGAGCGCAGCGTGCAGAGCCGCGCGCGTGCGCGCGTCCGTGGCCTCGATGCCGGCGATCACGATGCGCTTCACGAGCACGGGTTGACCTTCTTCCACGGTCAGCCCGAGCTCCAAGGTGCGCTCTTCGGGATCCGGTGTCTGCGTGCTCTTCGTGACCCGCGCCGCGTAGTAGCCCCGCGCCCGATACCAACGCGCGACACGCGCGACGTCGCGATTCCACACCGTCTCGTCGTACAGCGGCCAATCGGTCCAAGGCCACGACCACAACGCGACCGGCACGCGCGCAGCGTCGAACGGCGCGACGCCGCACTCCGGCTCGCCCGCGACGCCGAGCATGAAGCCGGTCCGCTCGCGCGCCTGCGTCGCGAGGCAGACCTTGAGCGCTTCCTCGTCGAGCTGCTTCATGCCCTCGACCGAGAGTGAGCGCACACCGTACTCGTGCTTGGGGATCGTGGCGCAGGCTGTGGCTGCACACGCAAGCCCACCTAGCAACACGCTCCCCCGCACTATCCCAAACAGACGGGTCGTCAGGCTCGCCAGTGGGTGGCAACGTATGGCCCTTGCCAATCTCACGGAAAAGTGATCTTGTCTCGGCCTCGCGGCGACCCTATTGCCCATGACCGCGGGCTCTCGTTACGCGCAGCGAGAAAACCGCGCACAGTAGGGCTTGGTCGCTGCAGCGCGAGGTTGCCATATGAGCATGGGTACGTCTAAAGGTCGGAGAGACTTTTTTACCTTGGTCGGCGCGGCTGGCAGCGCTGCGATCGGTGCGCTCTTGGCAGTCCCCGGTGTGTCGTATGTGCTCGACCCCTTGTTGCGTAGCTCCGGAGAGAAGGGACGCTGGATCCGCGTCGCCGACTTCGCCTCGCTGAGCAAGGAGCGTCCCGTTTCGGCTGCCGTCATCGGCGAACAAGTAGACGCTTGGACGAAGGCGAGCAACGTGCGACTGGGCACGGTGTGGCTCCGAGCCGCAGGCGACAATCAGGTTTCGGCGTGGAACGCGGAGTGCCCGCACCTGGGCTGCAAGGTCGCGTTCGACGCCGAGAAGGCGCGCTTCGGCTGCCCCTGCCACGATAGCTTCTTCTCTTTGGACGGTCAGGTCACGGGTGGACCCTCGCCGCGTCCCATGGACACGCTGGACGCGCGCGTGCGTGACGGTCACGTGGAAGTGCGTTTCGTGCGCTTCCGCGGGCAGACCAAGGAGCGCATCGAGATCGGCTGAGCGCCGGCGCTCGCGTCTGCCCGTACCCGAGGATTCCATGCCGACACGCATCGCTGATTGGATCGAGGAACGAACCGGCTACCGTGCGCTGGTCACACGCGCTCTCGAGGAAGAGATCGCGGGTGGAGCCCGCTTCGCGTACGTCTTCGGGAGCGCGTTGACGGTGATCCTCGTGTGCCAGGTGATCACGGGTCTGTTGCTGATGGCGACGTATACGCCGTCCACGGGCGGCGCGTGGGCCAGCGTGTTTTACCTGCAGCACCAGGTGACCGGCGGCTGGTTCATTCGCGGTCTGCACGCTTACGGCGCGCAGATGCTCATCATCGTGCTCGGCATGCACCTGATGCAAGTCGCGATCTACGGCGCGTACAAGCGCCCGCGCGAGCTGAACTGGTGGCTCGGGCTCGCGATGTTGGGGCTGGTGCAGGCGTGGGCGCTCACCGGCAACCCGCTGCCGTGGGACGAGCAGGGCTACTGGGCCAGCAAGATCGAGACGGGCATCATGGGCTCGGTGCCCATCATCGGGACCGCGCTGCAGCGCCTCGTCGTGGGCGGCGCCGACCACGGACAGATCACGCTCACGCACTTCTACGTGCTGCACGTGGCCGTGGTGCCGCTGCTGTTCGGGCTGCTCTTGTTCCTGCACATCGCGCTGTTTCGCAAGCACGGGCCCACGCCGCCGTACGACGCGGACCTGAACAAGCGCGCGCGGTACTTCCCGGAGCAGGCCGCGCTCGATGTGGCGTTCGCCGTGATCGTGATGCTGGTGGTCGCGATCTGGACTGCAGCTGCTGGCGGCGCGCCGCTCACGGCGCCTGCCGATCCCGCGCTCGACTATCCGGCTCGGCCCGTCTGGTACCTGCTGTTTCTGTGGAAGCTACGGATGATCTTGCCCACGTCGCTCGAGCTGTTCGCGACGTTGGTGCTGCCCGGAATCGCGGGCGGGTTTCTGTTCGCGCTGCCGTTCCTCGACAAGCAGCCTCGCGACAGCCTGCGAAATCGTCTGAAGTGGCTCGCGCCGATCTTTGCCGGCGCCCTGGGCATCGGGGCGCTGACGCTTCTGGCTCGCCACGACGACGGCAAGGACAAGCACTATCAGCACGCCTCGGGTTTGGCGAACGCGCGCGCGGAGCGCTCGGTGCTGCTCGCGAGCCAGGGCATCCCGCCTGGCGGCCCGCTCGAGATGCTGGCGAAGGATCCGCTGTCGCGGGGGCCGAACGTGTACGCGGAGGCCTGCACCACCTGCCACGTGCTGAACGGCAGCGGCGAATATTCGGCACCGGTCCACACCGGCTTCGGCTCGCGCGAGTGGCTGGACGGCTTGCTGCACGATCCAGAGGACCCGCGCTATTTCGGACGCGTCGAGCTCGACGACATGAAGTCGATGGACGAGAAGCTCGATGCCGAACAGCGCAAGTCGGTGATCGAGTTCCTGTTCAGCCTGGGCGCGGAGCCGAGCGACCCCCCGCACGACGCAACGCTCGCGCAAAAAGGTGAGGCGGTCTTCAAGGACAAGTGCATGGACTGCCACCTGTACAAGGGGGAAGGCGCGGACGAGTTCGACGGTCCCGACATGACCGGCTATGCCTCGCGCGGCTGGCTGATCAAGCAGATCGCAGACCCGAAGGCCATCTACGGCGACTTGAACAAGATGACCCCGTTCGCCGGTGAGCTGAGCGAGAGCGACATCGAGATGCTCGCCGTGTACCTGCGCTTGCAGCGCTTCGAGAAGCCGGAGACCGGGCCCATGCCGCCCGATCTACCGCCGCCCAAGAAATCCGAGTGAGCGGGCTCAGCCGTCGCCCGGGACATCGGCGGGATCTTCCATGATGATCTCGCCGTGCGGCACGCGCGATAGCAGTAGCTGGCCGTTAGCGTCCGTTGGGCCCACGTACACTGCACCGCCCGGGAGGCGCAGCGCGAGCGGGCGGTCGGTCCAGGTGGCGCCTCCCGCAGAGAGCGCGCGCACGAGCAGCTTGCCTGGCGCGGCTTCCGGAGCGGTGTGCTCGCTGCAGGCTGCAGCGACGTGTGGATCGGCATCGCTCGCGCACGCGGCGAGCGCCCGCTGGCGCTGTGGGGCCGGCGGGCTCCTGCGCAGCCAGTGCGCCGCAGCCACGCGCAGCGCGGCGGGCGCGTGGGGCTCGAGCCACGCCTCCGGGCTCAGCTGAGCGTCGCAGGCCTCGGCGCCCAGCGCGGCGAGCCCGGCCGCGGCGTTGGCGCGCACGTACGGATCGCGCAGCGCCGCAAGTTGGCAGAGCAGACGCTCGAACGTGTGCTGCTTGAGAACCCCGCGCTGTGCAATGCGGGCGAGCGCGTAGCTCGCTGCAGCTGGTAGCGGCCAGATGCCGCGCTGGGCCGCGCGCAGCAATGCGGGCGCGTCGCGTTCACTCGCGACCTCGGCTAGCGCGAGGCTCGCGGCGAGCGCGCTGCGCGGACTCTCATTCTGCAGCACGTGCCGCAGCAAGCGGCGCGCGTCCACGGTGTCGTGATCGCCGAGCGCGAGCACGGCGCTCGCTCGGCGGCTCGCGGAGCCGGTGCGCAGCAGACCTGCGACGAGCGGTGCCGCGCGCGGATCGCGGAGGGTGCGCAGCGCGTACAGCGCGGCCGTCGCGCTGCGCGTGTCTGCTGCTGACAGCTGCGCCGACAGACGCTGGAAGATACGCTCGCGCAGCTCCGCTGGCAGATGCGCGCCGCCATCCAGCCGCAGCAGCGCACCGGCGAGCGCCTGCAGCGCGGCCGGGGTCGCGCTGCGCTCGAGCTCGCTGACGAGCGCGCTGACGCTCGCCTCACCGGCGTTCGCTGCGAGCGCGTCGGCTGCGCGCCGTTGCACTGCCGCATCGGCGTCGCGCAGCAGCAAGAGCAGCTGCCCGCGGCGCTCGGGTGCATCCGGCAGCGCGCCGAACCAGCCCGCGAGCTCGCCGCGCGTGGCCGCGTCGTCCTGCGGACGCGCTGCCGCCGGACCCGGCGTTCGCGTGAGCGCGAGCAGGCGAAACAGGCGAGCCCGCCCGGCGCTCGGGCTCTGCTCGAGCAGCTGCAATAGGAGCGGGCCTAGCCCTTCCGGCCGCTGCGCGTCGCGCGCGTGCGAAAGCGCGAGCTCCAGCGCGGAGAGCCATGACTCGCGCGCGGGGCCCGCATCGAGCGAGCGTTCGCCGAGCACGCTGAGCACCTCGGGCGACGCGCAGCCGAGCTCGGTGGTTGCGGCAGACGCGGGCGTCGCGTGCTGCAGCGAGTCGGCGCCGCGGTTCGTGGGGGTAGCCGCGTGCGGTGGGTGCGCGACGTCCGCCGGCTTGCTCAGCGCGCACAGGGCGCGCGTCACGAGCACGGGATCGCCGCTGCCCTGGCGCAAGCTCTGCAAGAGCGCGGGCCCGAGCGGGCTGGCATCGGTATGCCGGGCCAGCTCGGGTACGGTCGCGAGCAGCGCCGAACCGGGGGCTTGGCGAAGCGCGCCGCTGATGGCTGCGAAGGTCTCACTCCAGGCCGCCGGCTCGTCCAGGCGCCTGGCGCGCACGAGCAGCGCGCTCGCCGCGGCCTCGGCGAGCTCGACGCGCGTGAGCCCTGCGCTCAGCGCGCTCGCCGCCGCGGGCGCGTCGCTGCGGCCGAGAGCGGCGACTGCGGTTCGGCCCTCGCGCGTCGCGCCCGTGCTGCGCGCGCGGAGCAGCGGCACGGCGCCTTGCGCCCCACTGTCGCCCAGAGCGGCGAGGGCGGACAGGCGCACGTCGACATCGGCGTCGGCCAGTGCCTGGGCCAGCACGGGCAAGCTGCGCGCGCCCTGCACGCGCGCGAGCACACGCAGCGCGCTCGCGCGCACCTCGGCGTCCTGATCGCGTGCACGCTCGCTCAGCTTGGCCTGCGCTGCAGCGCTCAGCGGCGGGCTCGCCTCTGCAGCTCGCGGCGGCGCGCCGGCCGACGGGCCCAGCGGCGACGTCCGCGGCGCCTCGAGCGCGCGAGCGAGCGCTGCGATGGCAGCCAGGCGCAGCGCCGGCTCCTCGTCCCCGAGGCTCGGCAGCAGCGCGTCCGCGCTCGCCTGACCCCGAGCCAGATAACCACCGATAGCCCCGATCGCGGCGACGCGGACTTCCGGCGCGGGATCTCCGAGGCTGCGCTCGACGCCTGGCAGCGCTCGAGCGTCTGCGAGCTGCCCGAGCGCTCGCAGCGCGGAGCTGCGCTGCTCCACGCGGGGCGAGCCGAGCCAGCTCGACAGCACGGGTGCTGCGTCGACCACGCGGAGCCGGGCGGCCGAGCTCGCCGCCTGCAGCCGCACGTCCGGGTCGCCGTCCTCGAGCGCCGACAAGAGCGCTTCTGACGTCTGCTCGGAGGGATATTGCTCCAGCAGGCGCAAGGCCTCGATGCGCTCGGCTGGCTGGCCGTGCGCCACAACGTACACGAGATGCGGCAGGCGGCCCGGCCAGCTGAAGCCCGAACAGACGAGCCACAGCGCGATCGGTAGCGCATGGCGGCGCAGAGCCCCTGCGTTCCGAAGCCGCCCATGGCGGCAATGGATGTCTCGTTTTGCTTGCTCTCCAGCTTTGCGCGGCATGCGTGTCCCGTGTTGTAGCCCCGATGGCGCGAGCACGTCCGAAGGCGTGCGCGCTCGCGGGCCCGAGCTTAGCAAGCCAGCGAGATTTCCGCGCCGCCATGGGCGCTCGATTGTCGTGTGCTGCGGCGCACTTGCCGCCGGCGAGACACCTATCAGTCAAGGACCAGATGAGCCAATTCGTTCGCACGTGCCCACAACGTGTCCAGAACGAGGTCCGCTTTGCATACAAGAGTCATGCGTTCCGTTTCGGTATCGAGCTCGCAGCTGCGCGCGATACCGCGCCTCCGCGGCTGGCTGCGCTCGGCGCTCTGCGCCGCGCTGCTCGCCGGCGCGAGCTGCTCGAAGGATGCAGAGCCCGCGAGCAGCGATCTGGCTGCGGGCGCCGCTGGAACACCTAGTGCGACGTCTGCTTCGGGTACAGCTGCGGGCAAATCCGCCGCCAATGGCGGCGGAGCAGCGGGTCGCGTCGAGCAGGCGGGCACTGGATCGAGCGTTGCGACGGGCGCGGGCGGCAGCGAATCGACCGTGGCGGGACGCGCGTCGCAGCCCGGAGCTGCAGGTGCTGCTGGCACGCAGGCGGGGGAGGGCGCGGACGCGGGCCTGCCCCAAGATCTGCCGATCGACTTCACCGCGGCCGAGCTGGCCGAAGATCTGGCGAAGGCCGTGTGCGCGGCCCTGCGCGAGTGCCTGGGCACGCAGAAGCTGACCGCGTTCGTGGGTCGGGAGCAGTGCGAGACGCGCTTCAGCGCCAGCCTGGCGCAGCAAGACTTCGCGTCGCTCGAGGAGGCTGCGAAGCGCGGCCGCGTCAAGGTCGTTCGAGACGCGCTCGAGCAATGCTACAGCGACACGCGCGCGCTCGGCTGCGGCATCCAGAGCGAGCGGCTGCCCGCGTCGTGCCAGCGTGCCATCGCGGGCACCGCACAGCCGGGCGAGCCGTGCTCGATCGGCGCCGACTGCACGGGCGACAGCTTCTGCCCGAACACGGCTTGCTCGCGGGTGTGCACGCCGCGCGCTAAGGCCGCCGGCAGCTGCAAGCGCGACGAGGAGTGCGTCAACGGCTTGATCTGCCTCAACGAGCGCTGTGGCAGCGCGGCACGCGCGGGCGAGGCGTGCGCGGGCACGGCGGGCGCGGTCTGCGCGCTCGGCACGAGCTGCGTCGGCAGCACGAAGACGCAGTCCGGCACCTGCCAGCTCAACGCTGACGTGCAAGTCGGCGCGCTCGGGGAGGCTTGCACGCCCGGCGGCACGCTCTGTCAGGAAGGCTTGTCGTGCGCATTCGACGGCGGCAGCGGCTTCAACTGTCAGGCGGCAGCCGTGAGCGGCGGGGTCTGCCACCTCGCGTTGCCGGGTCAGTGCCCGAACGACGCGTACTGCTCCGCTGCAGACGTGATGAGCGAAGGCCGCTGCGAGCCGCTGCCCGTGGAAGGAGCAGCGTGCGTGTTGAGCGGCGAGTGCGCCGGCGGTCACATCTGTCTCGCCAGCAGCGATGGCAAAGGCGTGTGTTGGAAGTTCCGCAATCTGGGTGAAGCTTGCACTCGCGATGCGATGTGCCGCAGCGGTCGCTGCGCAGACGGACACTGCGCGGCCCCTCTGGCATGTGACTGAGACCTTACGAACGTAATACACAAATCGTAAAACATCCGCCGCCGCGCGGCGGACACGGCACAGGCTTGTCCGGGATGATCCCGGTTTCAAGGTGCGGGCTTGCGGCCCGCGAAAACAGAAGGACGAGACATGAACGATAAGCACTTCGAAATCCTCAGCGATGCAGAGCTCGAGCAGGCCGCTGGCGGCGTAGAGATCAGCCTCACCTTGGACAAGGACGGCGCGTCCCTGGCCGGTCCGCTGGGCGAGCTCAAGATCCCCAACCCGCTCACCCTGATCGGCAAGACCATCGGCGGCCTGTTCGGCGCGACCGGTGAGCTGCTGAAGGGCGCCGGCGGCGCGCTGACCTCGGTCGGCCAGCTGTTCGACTTCAGCTGATGGATGACCGCTCTGCGATCGGACCACCGTCGTGTGGGTTGCGATGCGGAGCGGTGCCTGATCTCGCACGAGCGGCCGCGTGGCTGCTCGTGCGTGATCGTGCACGGATCATGGGTCGTGAGGAGGTGTTCCGTGAGAGCTTCGGCCGGTGAGCGTGCGATCGTGGTCTTGGGTGTCTTGCCGCTGGTAGCGGCAGCCGTTTGGTTGATCGTGCTGCGGGAGCCGCACGCTGCCGTGGCTTCCACGCGTGGCCAGAAGGTGCGCGCAAGCGAGCAGCGCGAAGAGCTCGCTGCCGCGCAGCGCTTCGTGGGCGTGGTCGTAGCGGGCCAGGACGCCGAGCTCGGCGCCGAGCTCGCTGGCGAGGTCGTGCGCGCGTTCAAGGAGCCCGGCGCACGCGTGCGACGCGGCGAGCCGCTGTTGCAGCTCGCTGCGCTGTCGGTGGTCGGCGCGCGCAACATGGCCGTCGCGCAGGGTGTGGAGGATCGCTCGGCGCTCGCGGCTGCCAAGTTGCAGCTCGAGAACGCGCGCGACAAGGTGGAGCGTATGCAGAACGCGCCGAATGCGTACTCGGCGCGCGACGTGCAGAGCGCGCGGGCGGATGCAGCGCGCGCCGCGGCCGAAGTCGACCGCTTGCGGGGTACCGCGGCGGTGCATCGCGCGGGGCTCGAGCGCGAGCTGGCGCGTGCGGCCAAGCAGCTGGTGCGCGCGCCGTTCGACGGTGTGCTCGCCGGGCGCTTCCTGGACGTCGGAGATTTCGTGAGCGCCGGGCAGTCGCTCGCCCGCGTGGTGGACGACACGCGCTTCGTGCGCTTCGCGCTGCCGGCGGACCTGCACGCGCGCATCCAGCCGGGCGCCGGCGTGCGCGTGTTGCCGAACGGCAGCGACTTGCCGCTATCAGCTGCAGTCGTCGACGTGGATCCGGAACTGGACGCGGCCGCGGGCCTCGGTTTCGTGCGCGCGCGCTTGCCGGAAGCGGCAGCTGGTACGCGCTACATGCCGGGAACGCGCGTCGACGTCATCCTGGAGTCGGGTTCTTCTGCGGAGGGTGTGCGATGACCAGCGCAAGCAGCGGCGGCGGCACGGTTCGCTCTCCGTTTCGTGAACAAGCCGTGGCGTACCGCAGTCGCGGCGCGGTGCGCGGCGACGTGCTGCACATCACGCCCGGCCTGCTTTCGGTCGTGCTGTGGCTCGTGCTCGCGGTCGTGGCCTGCGCAGTGGCCTTCGTGTGCACGGCGCAGGTGACCGCGTACGCGGAGGGGCCAGCCGTCGTGCTGCTCGAGAATCGCCGCGACGTGACCGCGACGCGCGCGGGCGTGGTGGCCGAGCTCGCCACGCACATCGGCGCGCGCGTGAAGCAGGGCGACGTGCTGCTGCGCCTGTACTCCGCGACGGAAGCCGCCGAGCTGGCTTCGCTGGAGCGCGAGCTGTCCGATCAGCTCGTGCTGCTGATGCGCAACCCGACCGACCGTGCGGCGCGCGACGCGCTGCTCGCGCTGCGCACGCGCCGCGACGTGGCCCAGACGGCCGTGGAGCGCAGCGTGCTGCGCGCGCCGATCAGCGGCGAGGTGACGGACCTGCGCGCGCGCCCCGGTCAGATGGTGGACGCGGGCGCGCCGCTCCTCGCGCTGCAGGCCGAGCCGCGCGGCGCGCGAGTCACGGCGCTCCTGGCTGGTCCGGAGCGTCCGCGCCTGCAGCCGGGCATGCCACTGCGTCTGCACATCGACGGCTTCGAGCGCAGCTCGATCGAGCTGCTGATCGAGCGCGTGGACGAGCAGGTGCTCGGGCCTCCGGAAGCGATCCGCGCGCTCGGCGTGGAGCTCGACGGCGCCCTGGATGTGAAGGGTCCCGTGGTGCTGGTGCACGCGCGCGTCCCGGACGACAGCTTCAAGTCGCGCGGCGTGTCCTATCGCCTGCACCACGGCATGCCTGCCCAGGCGGAGGTGCCGGTGAATCGCGAGTCGTTGCTCTATGCGTGGATGCCCGGGCTAGGGGAGGCACTTTCCGATGTCTTCTGAGTCGAACGAGAAGCCCTCGCGCTTGGCTGCGCTGCGCCGGCTGGCGCCGCGCCTGCCGGGCAAGGTACCGCTCATAACGCAGCTGTCGGCGGCAGACTGCGGCGCCGCTTGTCTGGCGATGGTGCTCGGGTATTACGGCCGCCAGATGTCGGTCGACGCGATCCGCAACGTGCTGGGCGGCACCGCCCAGGGCGTGACGGCGCGGCAGCTCGCCGAGGCGGCCCGCCGCCTGGGGCTGCGGAGCCGCGGCGTGAAGCTGGAGCTCGAGCAGCTCAAGTTCGCGCCCCGCGGGACCGTGCTGCACTGGGAGATGAACCACTTCGTGGTGCTCGACAAGGTCGACGCCCAGGGCGCCCGCATCATGGATCCCGCGGTCGGTCCGCGGCGCGTGTCATGGAAGGACCTCGGCGAGCGCTGCACCGGCGTCGCCATCCTGCTCGAGCCCGGGCCCGACTTCCGTCAGGAGAAGGCGGCGAAGGGCCAGCTCGCGCGTTATGCGCGCTGGCTGCGGGCTGCGCCGGGTTACTGGCCGCGCGTGCTCACCCTGTCGATCGTGTTGCAGCTGGCGGCGTTGGCTGCGCCTGCGGCGATCGGCTTGACGGTGGACAAGGTGCTGCCGCGCCACGACTCGGACCTGCTGCAGATGATCGGGATCGGCGCGCTCGTCGCGCTTTCGGTGCAGCTGCTCACCACGTACGTGCGCTCAGGCCTCTTGCTGCATTTGCGCACGTACATGGACGCGCAGATGACGCTCGAGCTGAACGAGCACCTGCTCGCGCTGCCGTTCAGCTATTTCCAGCAGCGTTCGGCCGGTGACCTCGTGATGCGCCTGTCGAGCAGCGCACAGATCCGGGACGTGCTCACCAGCTCGGCGCTGAGCGCCGTGCTCGATGGCACGATGGCGCTCGTGTATTTCGTGCTGCTGTTGGTGATCGCGCCGCCACTGGCTGCGATCGCGCTCGGCGTCGCGGTCGTGCAGGCGATGATCGCGCTGCTGAGCGGGCGACGCAACGCCGAGCTCATGTCGGAGCAGCTCGCGGCGCAAGCGAAGCTGTCGAGCGCCCAGGTCGAGGCGCTGGCGGCCATCGAGCCGATCAAGTCCATGGGCGCCGAGCAGCGCATCGGCGCGCGCTTCGCGAACCTGTACGTCGACGTGCTGAACAGCGCGCTCGATCGCGGGCGGCTCGGGAACGTGGTCGGCGCAGTGACCGGCGCGCTGGGCTTCGTCGGTCCGGTGGCAATGCTCTTGATGGGCGCGCATCTCGTGCTGAACGGCACGTTGGCGACGGGCGGCATGCTCGCGCTGAGCGCGCTCGGCAGCGCGTTTTTGACTCCGATCGGCGCGCTCGTGGCGACGTTCACGCAGCTGCAGACCCTGCGCAGCTACGTCAACCGCGTGGAAGACATCCTCGACACGCAGCGCGAGCCGCGCCCTGCGCACTCGGCGCGGCCACTGGCGGCGCTCACGGGCGCCGTCGAGCTGAGCGACGTGAGCTTCGCCTACGAGAGCTCGCCCACGCCCGTGCTCCAGCACGTGAGCTTGGCCGTCCGCCCGGGCGAGTTCGTGGCCATCGTCGGGCCGTCCGGCTCGGGCAAGTCGACCATGGCGCGGCTGCTCGCCGGCCTGATCGCGCCGAGCTCGGGCAGCATCGCGTTCGACGGCGTCGACCAGAAGTTGTGGGACCCGAGCAACCTGCGCAGCCTGCTCGGCATGGTCACGCAGGACACGCGGCTGCTCGCGAGCAGCGTGCGCGACAACATCAGCCTGTACGACAACGCGGTGGCGCTGCCGCAGATCGAGGCCGCCGCGCGGCTCGCGGAGATCCACGACGACGTGTCGCGGCTCGGCCTGGGCTACGACACTGTGCTCAGCGACGGCGGCGGCTCGCTCTCGGGCGGGCAGCGCCAGCGCTTGTCGCTGGCGCGCGCCCTGCTGCGCTCGCCGTCGGTGCTCGTGCTCGACGAGGCCACGAGCCAGCTCGACACCGTGACCGAGCGCCGCGTGCAGGAGAACCTGCGCCAGCTCGCTTGCACGCGCATCGTGATCGCGCACCGGCTGAGCACGATCCGCGATGCGGATCGCATCGTGGTGCTCGAGCGCGGACGGGTGATCGACATCGGTCGCCACTCCGAGCTGCAGGCGCGCTGCCGGCTGTATCGGGACCTCGTGGGAGCGCAGAGCACGTCGCCGGCGGTTCCCCCGCTGCCGATGGGCGCCGCCCGCGCTGGCTGAGAGCAAAGAAAACCCACGTCCACGGTTACGTGGGCAGCGGCTTGCTTCAGCCCTCTCGCATGGGCAGGTTGAGGCATGGCCACGCGCTTCCACCCCATGCGCTCCGTGCGCGACTTCTTCCGCCCACGTCCGCTGCTCGACGTGGAACGCCGCTTCCTGGCCGACGAGTTTGGCGACAGCCTGGAGCTGTCGGCGTTGTCGCTCGCTGGGGGCGGCCACCCACTCGGACGGATCGGCTGGCAGCCGCTCGGCGCGCGCATCCAGCTGGCGGACGCCTGCTTCGAGGCGGCGGACCCGGCGCGTTCCGTGCGTGAGTCCCTCTGGCCCGTGCTCGCACACGAGGCCCTCCACGTGTGGCAACGCGTACACCGCCATCACCGCCTGGGCGTCAGCGTCGACGGGGTGTTGCTGGGGGCGCTCAAGGGCCGGGCCGCGTACGAATACGACCGACAGCTCGTAGATCCGGCTGCCGTGCTCGAGTGTTTTCTGGCGGGGAACATCGAACAGCAGGGGCAAATCTTTGAAGACTACGTCCGCTCGAACGTCCGTTCTGCTGCGGGCCGCGATCCGCGGTTCGCGCACGTCGCGCGCTACGTGCGCGAGCGCCGCGCAGGCGGTTTGCCGCGTGCTTCGGGCGGGGTAGGCTGAGAAGGGTATGAAGGCAAAGCGAGCGAAAGCGGGAATGGCGTTGGGCGCCCTCTTGGGTGCGCTGTTCGCAGATGCGGCGCTCGCGCAGACGCCGCCGGCAGCTGCGCCCTCCGCGCCGCCGCCGACCGCGCCAACCGCGCCGGCTCCGGCAGCCCGCCGCGCCAGCCCGCCCGCGCCGCCGCGAGCTGCTGCGCCAACGCTGCCTGCGCCGCCCACCACGCCACCGCCGCCGAGCGCGGCCGCCGCTCCGGCGCAGCCCGCCGCGCCGCCACCAGCTGCCCCGGTTCCGCAGCAGAACATGACGTTCGTGCCGGCCGGCTCGCCTGGCAACGCGCCCGGCTCCTCGACCTACAGCAGCAGCGGTGCGCAAAGTGGCGGCCCGCCCGGTTCGACCACGTACAGCGCCGGATCCCAGCCGCCGTATCCGCCCCCCGAGTGGGGCGCAGACGATGACGACGCTGATTCGCAGGGCGGCGCGTACGAGCCGCCGCCGACCACGACCCAGGCGCCCCCCGCCCCACTGTCCGAGCAGGTCCCGATCGCGCCCGCGCCGAGCTACGTCTGGGCGCCGGGTTACTGGTACTGGTACGGCGCGGACTACACCTGGGTGCCAGGGCGCTGGCTCGCTCCGCACCCCGGCTACCATTACGTGGGCGCGCGCTGGGAGTCCCGCCACGGCATGTGGAGCTTCGTGCCGGGCGGTTGGTCCGTGTCGATCGGCGGGCCCGTGGCGTACCCGATCTTTCTGCACAGCTGGGGCCATCGCGGCTACGCACGGCCACACCATTACGTGGCGCCACCGGCCCACTACTACCGTCCGCACGACCACTACTACGCGCCGCCCGCTCGCTACTACGCTCCACCAGCGCGCTATCACGCGCCGCACCGACACTACGTGGCGCCGCCCGCGCGGCACTACCACGCGCCGCCGGCCCGTCACTTCCACACCCCCCGCTCCCACCACGTCGCGCCGCCCGCGCGCCACCATTCGGCGCCTCGCTACTCCGCGCCCGCGGCGCGCGGCTCGCACTACTCGGCACCGCCGGCACGCAGCAGCGGCCGCGTGGACGTGCACGTCGGCGGCCGGCGCTGAGCCGGCGAACGCGCGCGCGTCCGGCCCGCGCGTTCGCGCGGGGCACAACAGGGTTTGCGGTAGGCGAGGGTGCCCGCCATACTGCCGCCCCTGTCATGCGTCGCTACCTGATTCAGACCTTCGGCTGCCAGATGAACGTCCACGATTCGCTGCGGATCGAGGAAGTGTTGGCAGCGGACGGCTACGCGCCGACGGACGCTCCGGAGCTGGCCGACTTGATCGTGTTCAACACGTGCAGCGTGCGCGAGAAAGCCGATCACAAGCTGCGCTCGGCGGCAGGCACGTTCCGCGGTCTGAAGGAGCGCAAGCGCGATCTGGTGATGGTGGTCGCGGGCTGCATGGCCCAGCAGCGCGGCGAGGCGCTGCTGCAGGAAGTCGATCTCGTCGACGTGGTGATCGGTCCGGACAACATCGGCGAGCTGCCGCAGCTGATCGGGCACGTCCGCGCGGGCGGGCCGCCGGTCGCGCGCACCGTCTTCGATCTGGACGCGCCGAGCTTCCTGCAGGCCCAGGCGCTGCCGGAGCGGCGCGAGGTCTGCGCCTACGTGACAGTGATGAAAGGCTGCGACGAGCGCTGCACGTATTGCATCGTGCCGTACACGCGCGGCGCCGAGCGCTATCGGGCGAGCGACGAGATCGTGGCCGAGGTCCAGCGCCTGTGCGGCGCCGGCGTGCGCGAGATCACGTTGCTCGGGCAGACCGTCAACTCGTGGCACGAGCCCTGGGACACCGAGGGTGAGTCGCGCTTTCCGTGGTTGCTCGAGCGCATCGCGCGCGAGGTCCCGGAGCTCGCACGCCTGCGCTACACCTCGCCGCACCCGCGGCACGTGACGCCGGCCCTGATCGACGCGCACGCGCAGCTCGGCGTGTTGCCTGCGCACGTGCACCTGCCGGTGCAGTCCGGATCGGATCGCATGCTGCGCTTGATGCTTCGCCGCTATCGGCGGCAGGACTTTCTGGAACGCGCGGCGCGGCTCAAGGCGGCCCGCAGCGGCTTCACGCTCTCGACCGACATCATCGTGGGCTTCCCGGGGGAGACCGAGCAGGACTTCGAGGACACCTTGAGCCTCGTGCGCGAGGCCGGGTTCGTCGGCGTGTTCGGGTTCAAGTACTCGCCGCGACCGCACACGCCCGCGTTGCGCCTCGGCGATACGGTCCCGGAAGACGTGAAGAGCGAGCGGCTCGACCGCCTGTTCGCGCTCGCCGACGCGCAGCAGCAGAAGCACCTGCAGGGGCTCGTGGGCAGCGAGCTCGAGGTGTTGATCGAGGGGCGCAGCAAGACGGATCCCACGCGCTTGACCGGTCGCAGTGAGCGCCACGAGATCGTGCACGTGCCCGCGCCGGACGGTGTGGAGCTGGAGGGACGCCTCCTGCCGGTGCGCATCATCGACGCGAACAAGCGTTCGTTGTTGGCGGAGCCACTGTCGCCGTTCACCCAACCTGCGGCGCGCCCCAGGTCGATACCCAGGGCCGCCGTGCGGCTGCCGCTAGTGTCGAGCTGATGCCGGCCTTGCCAAGATGGCTGACGGCGTTCGGCCCCGCGCTCGCGTACATGCTGTTGATCTGGGTGCTGTCGTCGTTCCCGATCCAGCTGCCGCTCGAGCGCATCCCATTCCGCGACAAGAGCGTGCATTTCGTGGAGTACGGCACCCTCGGCGCGCTGCTCGGACACGCGATGCGCGCGACCTATCCGCGCTGGCACGCGGTGAGCGTGTGGCTGCTCGCGGCGCTCGCTACGACCTTGTGGGGCGCCATCGACGAGATCCATCAGGCGTACGTCCCCGGTCGCAACTCGGACGTGGGGGACTTGATCGCAGACGCCGCCGGTGCGGTGGTCGGCGCCGCGATCTATCTGCTCGTGCACAGGCGTAGAGCGGCCCGCGCGCTTGCGAGCGGGTCGTAGCGCTCAGTCGACCTTCAGGATCGCGTGGAACGCTTCCTGCGGGATCTCCACGCTGCCGACGTTCTTCATGCGCTTCTTGCCCTCTTTCTGCTTCTCGAGGAGCTTGCGCTTACGGGAGATATCGCCGCCGTAGCACTTCGCGGTGACGTCCTTGCGCATGGCGCGGATGGTCTCGCGCGCGACGATGCGTGAGCCGATGGCCGCCTGGATCGCGACCTCGTACTGCTGGCGCGGCACGATCTCTTTCAGCTTCTGCGCGAGCTGCTTACCGAGCTGATGCGCACGGTCGCGGTGCACGATGGCGCTCAGGGCATCGACCGGGTCGCCGTTGATCAGCATGTCGAGGCGCACGAGCGTGTTGGGCCGGTAGCCGATCAGCTCGTAGTCCATCGAGGCATAGCCGCGCGTCGCCGACTTCAGCTTGTCGTAGAAGTCGAACAGAACCTCGGCGAGCGGCATCTCGTACGTGACGATGACGCGGTTTTGCGAGGCGTACTGGATGCCCTTCTGCTGCCCACGGCGATCCTCGCACAGCTTGATCACCGCGCCCACGTACGCATCCGGCACGTGGATCGTGACCTTGAAGTACGGCTCTTCGATCTGGTCGATCTTGCCCGGGTCGGGCATGTGGGACGGGTTCTCGACGTTGAGAACCTTGCCGTCGCTCGTGTGCACCTTGTAGACCACGCTCGGCGCGGTGGTCACCAGGTCCAGCTTGTACTCGCGCTCCAGACGCTCCTGCACGACCTCCATGTGCAAGAGGCCGAGGAAGCCGCAGCGAAAACCGAGGCCGAGCGCCTGCGAGTTGTCGGGCTCGAACAGGAACGCGCTGTCGTTCAAGTGCAGCTTCTCGAGCGCGTCGCGTAGATCGCCGTACTGATCGGAGTCCGTCGGGAAGATGCCCGCGAACACCATGGGCTTCACGTCTTCGAAGCCGGGCAGGGCTTCCAGACTCGGATTACGCGTGTCGGTGATCGTGTCGCCGACCTTGGTGTCGTGCACGGACTTGATGGCTGCGGAGAAGAAGCCCACCTCGCCGGGACCGAGCTCGTCGAGCGCGGTCTCGAACGGGTTGAACACGCCGACCTCGGTGACCTCGTAGTCAGCTTTCGTGGCCATGAAGCGGACCTTCTGGCCCTTCTTCAGACGCCCGTCCACCACGCGGATCAACACCACGGCGCCGCGATAACTGTCGTACCAGCTGTCCACGACCAGCGCGCGCAAGGTGCTCTCGGCCTGTTTGCCCTTCGGCGCGGGGATGTGTTTGATCACCGCCTCGATGATCTCTTTGATGCCGATGCCGGCCTTGGCGCTCGCGGGCACTGCGTGCTCACACGACAGACCGACGACTTCTTCCACCTCGCGGCGCGCGCGATCGATGTCGGCGCTCGGCAGATCGATCTTGTTGAAGACCGGGATGATCTCGAGGTTGTTGTGGATGGCCAGGTAGACGTTGGCTAGGGTCTGCGCCTCGACGCCTTGGGTCGCATCCACCACCAGCAGCGCGCCTTCACACGCAGCCAGCGAGCGCGACACCTCGTAGGTGAAGTCGACGTGGCCTGGCGTGTCGATCAAGTTCAGCTGATAGGTCTCACCATCGTCAGCCTTGTAGGACAGCCGAACGGCTTGCGCCTTGATCGTGATGCCACGCTCCCGCTCCAGATCCATCTTGTCGAGGAACTGTTCGGTCATTTGACGCTTCGTGATCGCGCCTGTCGCCTCCATGATGCGATCCGCAAGTGTGCTCTTGCCGTGATCGATGTGGGCGATGATGGAGAAGTTCCGAATACGGCTGGGATCGACGGGCATCGTATGGGGCTGGGTTGAGGGCGAACGGGACGGCCATGTAGCGCACTGCCCGTCTCCGTGCACTGCGAGCGAGGGTGAACCTTGCTTCGCGCCGTGACATCGTGACGTCGTGACGTTGTCGCGTCAGAGGGCGCGGACGGATCAGCAGTGTGCCGCGATCAGCCCTTCTTGTCCCCGGCTGCGACCAAAGTCAGCTGCCCCGGAAGCTCTGACTGATGTCGCTCGAGCACGAGGTCGATGCCTTCGCGGATG
>Ga0190269_10000037_pt1 | contig 53188 bp, 50 predicted proteins | sample Popmic249IS_FD_133749 | JGI IMG/M metagenome (GOLD analysis project Ga0190269, IMG submission 133749) | Populus adjacent soil microbial communities from riparian zone of Blue River, Arizona, USA - 249 IS | ecosystem: Environmental > Terrestrial > Soil > Riparian zone | place: USA: Arizona... | reverse complement strand
TCCCGCTGCTGTGGCGGCTCGCCTCGCGCACCGGCGCGCGGCGTTTCTGGCCGGCCGTGCTGCGTCCGGTGCTCGCCCGTCCCGGGGTGGCCCTGGTCGTGTCGCTGGTCGCGCTGCTCGCTCTGGCCGCGCCCGCGCTGGACCTGAGGCTGAAGACCGTCGGTGACGCCGACCTGCCCCGCACCAAGCCGGTACTGCAGGCCTACGACCGGCTCACCGCGGCGTACCCCAGTACCGGGACGACCCACACGGTCGCGGTCCGGGCCCCCGCCGGAGCCGCGCCTGCGGTTCGGAAGGCCCTCGACGACCTCGTCGCCCGCACCCGCACCGACGGGTTGTTCTCCCAGGACGGACTGACCGCGCCGGAGGTCTCCGCCGACGGCACCGTCACCACGCTGGCCGTGGCCACCCCGTACGCCAGCGACAGCGTCGACGCGCGGCGCTCCCTCGACGTACTCCGCACCCGGCTGCTGCCGGCCTCCGTCGGTCGGGTGCCCGGCGCGGAGTACGCGGTCGGCGGTCTGGTCGCCGCCGACCGCGACTACACCCGCCACCTCGGCCGGCGACTGCCCCTGGTGATCGGGTTCGTGCTCCTGCTCACGTTCCTGGTGATGGTCGCGACGTTCCGCGCGGTCGTCGTCGCGCTCAAGGCGATCCTGTTGAACCTGCTCTCCGTCGGAGCGGCCTACGGCCTGCTCGTCCTGGTCTTCCAGTACGACAACCCGGAGGCGGAGAACCTGCTGGGCTTCCGGTCCAACCACGCCGTCGTCGCCTGGCTGCCGCTGCTGCTGTTCGTCGTCCTGTTCGGACTGTCGATGGACTACCACGTGTTCGTGCTCAGCCGCATCCGGGAGGCCGTGCTGCGCGGTGTTCCCCACCGGCAGGCCGTCGCCGAGGGCATCACCGGCTCGGCCGGCGTCGTCACCGGCGCCGCCGTCGTCATGGTCGCGGTCTTCTCCGTCTTCGCCACGCTCAGCACCGTCGACATGAAACAGCTCGGCGTCGGCCTGGCGGCCGCGATCCTCCTCGACGCCACGCTCGTCCGCGCCGTTCTCCTGCCCAGCCTGATGATCCTGCTCGGCGACGCGAACTGGTGGGCCCCGGCGTTCCTGCGCCGCCGTACCGGCGCAGCGCCCGTTCCGCTGGTTGCCGCCGCCAGCCAGCAGTAGAAGCCCCACCACACCGAAGGAAACCGTCGTGCTCATCCGCTCCTCGGCCGCTGCGCGGCCTCCCCGACACCGCCGTTGGCTACTGGCGGCCGCGGTCCTCGCCTCCGGCCTCGGACTGGTCGCCACGGGCGCACCCGGCGCCGTCGGCTCGGACCGGCCGCGCCCCGCGCCGACCGCCGCGGGCGTCGTCCTGCCCTCGCCGACCGGTCCCGAACGCCTCGGCACCGTGTTCCTGCACCTGGTCGACGCCGCGCGCACCGATCCGTGGCTGCCGTCCCACCCGGCCCGCGAGATCATGGCGCAGCTCTGGTACCCGGCGCGGAACACCCGGGGCTACCCGGCCGCGCCCTGGCTGTCGCCGGGCGCCGTGCCCCACTTCGCCGAGGCCCTCGGCTTCCCTCCGGAGCTGGTGCGCTCGACGACCACCCATGCCCGGGTGGGCGCGCCGCTGGACCGGCGAGCGGGCGGACGCCCGGTCGTGCTCTACTCGCCCGGCCTCGGCGGCGACCGGGGCACCGGCACCGCCCTCGTCGAGGAACTGGTCAGCCACGGCTACGTCGTCGTCACGCTCGACCACACCCACGACGCGAACGAGGTCGAGTTCCCCGACGGGCGGGTCGTAGTCTCCGCGGTGCCGGCCGACGTCGACGACCGGGTGGTCGCCCAGGCCGTCGCGGTCCGCGAAGCCGACACCCGGTTCGTCCTCGACCAACTGGCCGCCCTCAACGCCGGCCGCAACCCCGACGCCGGGAAGCGGCGCCTTCCCGACGGGCTGCGCGGCGCACTCGACCTCACCCGCGTCGGCATGTTCGGGCACTCCCTCGGCGGCAGCACCGCTGCGGCCACGATGCACGACGACCCCCGGCTGAAGGCCGGCGTCAACCTGGACGGCACCCTCGTCGGCACCAGCGCGCAGGCGGGCTCCGACCGGCCGTTCCTGCTGCTGAGCAGTGACCACGGCACCGAGCCCGAGGATCCCACCTGGACCGCGTTCTGGGCGAGCCAGCGTGGCTGGAAGCATCAGCTGGCGCTGCGCGGCTCGACCCACGCGTCGTTCAACGACAGCGTGGTGTTCTTTCCGCAGGCCGCGTCGGCGCTCGGTCTGAGCCCGGCCCAGGTGGCCGAGCAGATCGGCTCACTCGATCCGCGGCGCTCCGTGACCGTCCAGCGCGTCTACCTCCGGGCCTTCTTCGACCAGCACCTGCGGCACCGCAGCAGCCCACTGCTCCGGGCGGCGGATCCCCGGTATCCCGAGATGCGGTTCGTCCGGTAGGGGGAAAGTCCAGGGCGGGCGCCCGTGGACCGGTTCCGACGACCGGCCACGGGCGCGTCCGGATCGGCCTCGGCTCTCGCTCAGGACCGCAGGGGTGCGGGTGCGCCCAGCGCCTCGGCCAGCAGCGGCGGGATCGGGCGCTTGCCCGATCCGTCGGTGGCGGTGACGACGTACACGGTGCGCGCGGAGCACGTGACCTCGCCGGCCCGGCGCACCTCGAAGTCGATCGCGAAGCTCGTGCGGCCGATCCGCGCGGTCGACACCGCGACGACCGGCTCGTCGTGGTAGCGCAGCCCGGTGGTCCAGTCGAGTTCCGTGCGGACGACCTGCGCGTCGTAGCCGGCCTCCACCAGCGTCCGGTAGGGCAGGCCCCGGAAGCCGAGGTAGGCGGCGAAGGCCTCGTCGAAGTAGGTGAGGTACCAGGCGTTGAACACGACGCCCTGGGCGTCCACCTCCATGTAGCGCACCTGCGTCGGGTACTCGAACGTGTCGCTCATACCCGGGATTCTCGCCGCTCCCGCGCGCCGTCGCGGCGAAGAGCCAGGACCACCAGCGCGATCGCGAAGGCGGCGATCACCACGGCGCCGACCTGGTCGGCCGTCGAACGCGGACCGGTCTCCGGCTCCATCGTCAGGCCCAGCCAGGCGTAGGTGAGGACGCCGCCGGTCACCAGCGCCAGCCGGTGGCCGGATCCGAAGCCCGAGCGCCGCGACCACCGCGCCACGACCACGACGAACCCGGCCACGAGCGTCAGGGCCGCGGCGACCTCCGCCCAGCCCGGCAGCGACTCGGTGAGCATGAACAGGCTCGACACGGCGAACGCGAACGCCGCGGCGAGCAAGCGGCGCGGCCCCGGCCGGTCCACGGTCGGCCGCCGTACCGGGAGCGTGAACGCCGCCACGACCAGCGCGACCACCACCAGCGCCGTGCCGGCCAGCTGCGCGGCCGAGGCGAAGAACCCGGTCTCGCCGTGGATCACCCACCCCAGCCAGACCGCCCCGGCGACGAACACGACGGCCGTCACCGCGGTACCGACCGGCCCCAGCCACGGCCGGGTCGCCCTGCCTTCGGGCAGGGCCTCCACGAGGGCGATCGGAATGTAGGTGCTCCAGACCGCGTGCATGGCCACGACGACGATCGTCAGCCACGCGTCGGCGCCGATCAGCGGGAGCACCGTGTCGCTCTCCTGCGCCTGCCCGGTGTAGTAGTGGTGGTTGAAGAGCATCTGATCGACGAGCCCCTCCTCGATCAGCGCGTAGGCGACGCCGAGCAGGAGCATCGTGGCCGAGCCGCGCCCGGCCCGGCGCGCGGCCTCCCTGATCAGGATCGTGCCGGCGCCGTAGAGCAGGGCGAGGAACGGCAGCGCCCCCAGGTCGGAGGCGGCGAGGTTGCCCAGCAGGTACTCACCGCACAGCGGGGAGAGCAGGAACAGGGCGGCGACGGGCCACCGGGAGCGCGAGGTCATCCTCCGAGCCTCGGTCCCGCACCGGCCGGCCCCCTACCGCCATCGGTCGACGCCGCGGCGACCAAGGACGATCACTCGCCGCGGGCCCTTCCCGGTGGCGCGGCCCCCTGGCGGTGCTGCCCGCTAGCGGGGTTCGGTGAGCCGGTCCAGCACGGCCGGGAACGCGTCCAGCACGGAGACGTGGCCGTCACCGGGGCGCAGCCACGGGGTGGCCCCCGGGATCGCCGCCAGGAGCCGGTGGGCGTGCGCGACCGGCACCATCCGGTCGTCGACGCCGTGCACGACCAGCGTCGGCACGGCGATCGCCGACGGGTCGAAACCCCACGGTGACACGAACGCGAGGTCGTCGTCGACCGCACCATCGGGTGTGGACGCCGCGGCCCGGACGGCGTCCTCGCCGACACCGGCCCAGGTACCGGAGAGGGCTTCCCAGTCGGCGTCGGTGAACGTCGCCGGGTCGAACTCCGCGCTCCGCGCGTACTCCCGCCGGGCGTCGCGGCCCGCGGTCGCGGCGCGCAGCGCGCGGTCGTCGGCCATACCGGCGAACCAGTCCGGATCGCCGGTGTACGGGGCGAGCCCGGAGAGGGCCGCCACCGCGGTCACCCGGCCGGGCAGCAGCGCCGCGCAGGCCAGCGCGTGCGGCGCACCGCCGGAGGACCCGACGGTCACGAACCGCTCGACGCCCAGCGCGTGGAGTGCGGAAGCGACGTCGGACGCGGCCGAGGCCACGTCGCGGCCGGGCCGGGCGGTCGACCCGCCGTAGCCGGGCCGGGCGTAGGAGACCAGCCGCAGCCCGCGGTCGGCGGCCGCGGCCAGCAGCGGCGCGACCAGCGCACCGGTGTGCGGGGTGCCGTGGTGCCACACCACGACCGGACCGTCTCCCCCGCTGTCGACGCCGTGCAGCGTCCGCCCGTCGGGCAGTCGCACGTCCCACTCGGTCACCATCCGCCGAAGGGTACCGACGTCCGCCCTGGCGGTTACTCCCCGGCGTCGGTGCGGACGGCCAGGACGAGTCCGTCACCCTCGTGGTCGGCGGTGACCCGGTCGACGTGCAGCCGGACGCCGATCGGCTCGCGCCCCGGCAGGTGCAGCGAGAGGTGGTGATCCAGGCCGGTCGGGAGTTCGACGGGCGAGAGCGGCTCACCACCGGGGCCCCGCAGGTGCGTGCACAGCCCCTCGAGGAGCACCGCGGGCGATCCGGTGGGCTGGCCGAGCAGGGCCCGCAGCGATGCGTTGGCGAGCAGGGGCCGGCCGCCGGGGTCCAGGATGAGGACGCCGAGGCCGACCGTGTCCAGGGCCGCCCGGACGAAGCTGCCCTCGCGGCCGGCGTTCAGCCGCGGCCGGGCGTCGAGCATCGAGACGCAGACGCGGGGACCGGCGGCGCTGGGCACGGTGCAGAGCTCGATGTCGACGGGCAGGCGCCGGCCGTTGCGCCCGGTTGCCCACACCGTGCGGCGCCGGAACGGGCTGCTCTGCCCGGTCGAGCTGGTGGTCAGAGCGGCGAGGACCGCACGCACCGCCTGCGTGTTCTGGTCGGGGAAGAGCGTCTCGTGCAGGTCCCGTCCCAGGACGTCCTCGCGGGACCAGCCGGACAGGGTCGTGGCGGCCTTGTTCCACGCCAGCACCGCGCCGTTCGCGTCGACCACCACGAAGGCCTCGGCCAGCGCGTCGAGCAGCGGGGCCAGGTCGAGGAGGTTCACGGTGAGTTCGGCGGCCACTCCGGCGACCCCGGGCAGCAGGGACGTGACCGCGGCGATGCTGGAGAGCGCCGCCTGCTGGGCCGGGGTCCACTCCCGGGGCGTGTAGTCCACGGCGCAGACGCTCCCGACCACCGCGTCGTCCGCGCCGTAGAGCGGCGAGGCGGCGAACGCACCCAGCCCGAGGTAGGACACGATCGTCGCGTCCGCCGACCGCGGGTCGGTGCGCGTATCGGAGATCCAGACCGGCGCACCGCCGGAGATCACGTACCGGCACAGCGAGTCCTCGACGGAGATCCGCCGGGTGACCGCGAAGACCCCCTCGAGGCCGTGGAGGCCGACGAGGCGGTCCCACTCCCCGTCGACCAGCGAGACGACGCCGACGGGCGCTCCGGCCACCTGCGCGGCCGCCTTGGCGATGGCGTCCATCGAGAGCGGGACGCCGCCCAGCGCAACCGTGGCCCGCCCGACGGCGGCCAGCCGCCGCGAGCTGCGGAGGGCGTCAGTAGGCATGGGCACCCGCCTGCCCGCCGGGGATCGCCCGGTCGATCGATCGGGGCCTGGACGCGAGAGCTGAGCAGACGTCGAACATGCCAACCCATGATAAGCGACGAAATGCCACTGTTAACACATTTCACCCTTTGACGGCGAGCCGCGTCGGGCGACGCCGAAATCCTCCCGTCCCGGCGTCGCCGCTGTTCACCCGGGCGGACGATCCGGGCGGCCCTCGTCGCTGCGGAGCCCCGCCTCGTGAGCCCAGATCGCGATCCCGACCCGGTTGCGCACCCCCAGCTTGCGGTGGACGCTCGCGACGTGCCCCTTCACCGTGCCCACCGACAGACGCAGGTCGTCGGCGATCTCCGCGTTCGAGCGCCCGGCGGCCACCAGCCGCACGACGTCGATCTCCCGCGCGGTGAGCGAGGCGTGCGGCGCACGAGCGGGCGATGCACCCGGCCGGACGAGGTGGGCGAGCAGGCGGGCGGTGACCTGCGGGCTGATCAGCGTGTCACCGGCCATCGCGGCCCGGATCGCCTCCACCATCAACGTCGGCCCCGACCGCTTGAGCAGGAAGCCGGAGGCTCCTTCACGCAGCGCGTCGCGCACGTAGTCGTCGAGATCGAAGGTCGTGACGACCACCACCCGGATCGGGTGGACGACGTCCGGGCCCGCCAGCGCCCGGGTCAGCTCGATGCCGTTGAGGCGAGGCATCCGGACGTCGGCGAGGACGACGTCGGGACGCAGGTGGCGCGCCGACTCCAGCGCGGCGGCACCGTCGGAGGCCTCCCCGACCACCGTCATGTCCGGTTGCGCGTCGATGATGAGCCGGAAGGCCGCGCGGACGGCGAACTGGTCGTCGGCGAGCAGGACGCGGATGCTCATCGGGCCGCCCGGCCGGTCGGCACCGGGAGAGCCGCGGTCACCCGCCACCCGCCGGGGTCGGCCCCCGCGTCGAGCTCGCCGCCGAGCGCTTCGACGTCCGCGGAGAGGCTCCGCAGGCCGCGGCCACCGCGCCGCGCAGCCGGCGGCGGTGGCGCCGGCCGGTCGTTGCGGACCGACACGATCAGCACGCCGGGAGCCCGGCGCAGCTCCACGACCGCGCAGGAGGCGGCCGGAGCGTGCCGGCGAACGTTGGTCAGCGCCTCGGACACCACCCGGTAGGCCAGCACGCCGACGGTGTCCGGCACGCACTCGCCGACGTCGGGAGCGGCCTCCAGGCGGGCCCGCACGGTGCCCGCGGCGTCGAACCGGGCCACCAGCGCGGGCAGGTCGGCCAGCGACGGCCCGCCGGACTGCTCCAGCAGGTGCACGGTGCGGTCCATCGAGGCCAGCGCCCGCTGCCCCGCCTCGTCGATGCGGCCGAACAGGACGGCGGCCTGCGCCGGGTCGCCCGCGCCGACGACCGATCCGGCCTGGGCGCTGGCGACCATCTCGCTGATGTCGTGCGCGACGTAGTCGTGCAGGTCCCTGGCGAGCCGCCGACGCTGGAGGTCGGCTGCCGCCACCGCCGCGGCGGCGCTCCGCCCGTCCTGGCGGCGAAGGTAGAGCCCGATCAGCGCGGGTACCGCCGCCGCTATCGTCCACAGTGCACAGGCGCCGACCCCGGCCAGCCAGGTCGCCGGGGTGATCAGGCGCAGGACCTGCACGCCGTTGGCCAGCACGACGCCCACCCCGCCCAGCGTGGCCGGGCGCACCGGTGCGCGCCGGACGACCAGGACCGCGAGGACGCCCCAGGCGAGGTACTCCACCAGCGCGGGGAGCAGCGCCGCGCTCCAGTGCCCGGCCGTGCCGGCGGCGGGGCGCGGGTAGAGCGCGGTCGCGCCGATCGAGAGCACCGCCGCCGGCAGCACCACCGCGGGCGCGCGGCGGACGAGAGCCAGGGCGCTCAGCGCCACCACGGCGGACAGCACACCGATCCACATCTCCACGGAACCGAAGCGTAGGGCTTGCGGTGGAGCCGCACCCCGGCCGAAAGGCAGGCCTCTCGCGGCCGGCGGCGGCCGCGGCCGATCCTTCGGCAGGCGCGCTGCCCGGCGTCCTTCCTCGACGCTCGAGGCCCCGCTCCGGAAAGGTGTGCTGCCCGTGATCGCCCGCCTCCTGCCTCTCACCGCCGCTGCCTGGTCGCTCAGTTACGGAGCGCTCGGCCTGTTCTGGGCCGCCGGTGGTGGCGGCTTCCCCTACGGACCGTCCGACCGGGCCACCCGCATGGGTGCCGTCCTCGTCGGTCTGCCACCGCTGCCGACCGGCGTCCTCATCGCACTGTTCGGCCTGGCCGGGACGCTCGTCGGCCTCGGGTCGGCCGGGATCGGGCCGGCCGGCCGGTCCCGGCCCACCGGTGACGGTGCTGTCGCCGGCCGCGCCCCCGCCGTGCTCCGCGTTCTCGCCCTGGTCCTCGGGGCGCTGCTCCTGCTCGTCGTCCCGGACGGGCGGCTGCTTCTCGCGCTGGGAGAGATACTGGTGCTGCACCCGGAGCGGGCCGAGCCGGCCGCCGTGCACCAGGCGTTCTGCGCCCTCGGCGGTGCCGCGTTCCTGCTGGCGGCCCGGCGCCGCGGAGACCAGCGCCGGGAGGCCCTCGACGTCGACGCCGCCCGCCGCGTCACCTATCTCGCGGCCGCGCTGCCGCTGCTCTACGTGGCGCCGCGGCTGCTGTGGGCCCTGGGCTGGACGGTCGGGCTCGACACCGCCACCACCGCGATGGTCACCAGCCCGGTCGGCCGGGTCCGGGAGTTGGTCTTCGCCGCCGCGGCGGCCGCCGGTGGCCTGGTGACGCTGGGGCTGACCCAGCGGTGGGGAACGCGGCTCCCCGGCGCGGTGCCCTGGCTCGGCGGCCGGCGCGTGCCCGTGCCGCTGGCCACCGTGCCGGCCGGCGTCGTCGCGCTCGCGCTGATCGGCGCCGGAGCCACGATGTGGCGCGCGCTCGCCGGTGCCCTGCTCGGCTCCTCCCCCGGCGCCGAGGCGTTGAGCACCGCGAACTGGGGAGCGTGGCTGGGCAACCTCGCCTGGCTCCCGTGGGGTGTCGCGCTCGCGGCGGCCACGCTGTCCTACCGGAGGCGCCGCGGCGCCCCCGGCGAGGCCGACCGGCGGTAGCCGGGTCCGGTCAGCCGGCGCTCCGAGGGGCGCGGGGTTCCGGACGGCGCCCGGCTCCGGACGGCGCCCGCGTTCGGACGGCGCCCGCGTTCGGGGACGGCGTCCGCGTTCGGGGACGGTGCCGGGTCACGAGCGGCGCAGGCCCGCGTCGTGCGCCGCGACGATCGCCTGCGCCCGGTCGCGGACGCCGAGCTTGGCGAGGATGTGCCGGACGTGCGTCTTCACCGTCGCCATGCTGATGACGAGCTCCGCGGCGATCTCGGCGTTCGACAGCCCCGCACCGATCCGGGCGAGCACCTCGCGTTCGCGCTCGCTCAGCTCCGCCAGGCCGGGCGACGCGGCCACCGACGGCGGCGGGGAGGACGTGAAGTGCGCCATCAACCGGGCCAGGACGCTCGGCGCCACGACGGGCTGGCCGTCCACCGCACGGCGGATCGCGTCGGCGAGCCCCTCGGACGTGACGTCCTTGAGCAGGAAGCCGACGGCCCCGGCGCGCAACGCGTCCAGGACGTGCTGATCCGCGTCGAACGTCGTCAGCGCCAGGACGCGGGGGTGTCCGTCGCCCTCGGCGACGATCCGTCTGGTGGCCTCGACACCGTCCATCACCGGCATCCGCAGGTCCATGAGTACGACGTCCGGCCGGTGCTCGGCGACCGCGGCGACCGCCTCCGCACCGTCGGCGGCCTCGGCGACGACGTCCACGCCGGCCAGCTCGAGGATCAGCCGTAACCCCTGCCGCACCAGCGCCTGGTCGTCGGCGACCACCACCCGGCTCATCGGGCCCCGCCCGGCGTCCGGACCGACGTCGCCGGGAAGGGCAGCGTCACGCGCACCCGGAAGGCACCGTCGCGGACCGTCGCGGCGAACGCACCGCCGAGCAGCTCGGCCCGGTGCCTCATGCCGGACAGGCCGCGGCCGGCGGCCGGTTGACCGCGCGCCGCGCCGAGCCGTCCGTCGGTGGGGTTGCTGGCGGTGACCGTGACGGTATCCGGCGCCCAGTCCACCTCGACCGTGACCGGCCGGCCGGGCGCGTGCCGCCCGGCGTTCGTGAGGCACTCCCGGACGATCCGGTGGATCGCCAACCAGACCGGGGTCTCCCCCGCCCACGGCGCGCCGGTCAGCTCCAGCGAGTTGGGAATGCCGGACTCCTGTGCGCGCCGGGCCAGGTCGGTCAGCCCGCCCGGCGTCGCGTCGGTCGGGTCGCTCGGTGGCGCGACGACGTCGAGCGTCGAACGCATCTCGCGCAGCGTGCGGTGCGCGGTCGACCGGATCGCCTCGACCGGCTCGGCCGCGCGGTCGGGCGCCAGCCGCAGCGCCGCGGAGGCCGCCTCGGCCTGCACCGCGATCAGCGTCAGCTCGTGGCCGAGGACGTCGTGCAGCTCCTGGGCGATCCGGGCCCGCTCCTCGCTCACCGCCGCTTCGAGCACCTTGCGCTTCTCCTCCTCCAGCTCCCGGGTCAGCTGCACCAGCGCGCGGTTGGAGCGCCGCTGGGCGGCCACGATCCGGCCGGCGACGACCGGCGCGACGACGACGAGCACGCCACCGACCGCCGCCACCGGCATCTCCGGCCCGAGCAGGGTGCCGATCACGCCGGTCAGCGCGCCCCAGGCGGTGACGCCCCAGGTGACGCCGCGGGGCGCGTCGTGCACGCCCACCGCGTAGAACTGGAGGATCACGGCGACGAAGCCGAGCGCCGGGTAGCCGTGGAGCGGCACGAGCCAGAAGGCGCTCGTCACCGCCGCCGCCTCGATCGGGAACAGAACCACCTGAACCAGCCCCACCACGGTCAGCACGACCGCCAGCGCGGCGTCCGTGCGGGTGGTGCGCAGCCGGTCCGACCAAGAGCTCACAGCTGCGAAGGGTAGGCCCCCGGAAGTGTCGCCGGCCTCATCCCGCGGGCTGATCGCCGCGGGCGCCCCCGGGCTGAGCACCGAAGACGCCCACGGGTCGATGCCGCGCGGCCGGCCGCGTCCGTACGGTTCCGGCACCTGCAGATCGCAGCCCGACCCGGAAAGGCCCTCCCGATGTCCACACTCGATACCGACCGTCGCCCCGCGCCGCCCCGGACCGCCCTCGACCCGGTCCGGATCAGCACCCGGTTCGGGCTGCTCTTCCCGCTCTGCCAGCTGGTCGTCATGGTCGCCATGGCCGTCTTCGTCCTGCCGCACGGCGGCCTGCCGACCGACCCGCCCCTCGAGCGGGGGCAGAGCGTGCAGGGCGCGGCCGATCTCTACCGGATCGGCAACTACGTCTTCATGCTCGCCGGGTCGTTGCTGCTCGGCTTCCTCGGCGCGGTCTCCGTACGCCTGCGACGCGTCGACGGCAGCGGGACGCTCGCCACCGTCGCGGTCGCCTCCGGAACCCTGCTGGCCCTGATCTGGCCGCTGGCCGGCGCGCTGCACGACACGGCGCTGGACGCGGCGGCGGCCGGCGCCGACCCGCGGATCCTCGCCGGCTGGGACTCCGTCGCGCCGTTCAGCCTGGCGTTCTCGGTGTTCGCCAGGGTCTTCTTCCTCGGTGCGATCGCGCTCGGGCTCAAGGCCGCCGGGACCTACCCCTGGCTGGTGCGGACCGCGGTCGTTCTCGTCGTCCTGAGTGTGGCGGGCAGCGCGACGCTGGTCTCCGGCGCGTTCTTCCCGCTGCTCGCGCTGAGCACCCTGGGCTACGAGATCTGGGTCGGCGTGCTGGCGTGGCGCTGGCTGCGCGAGGAGCGCTGACCGCCGCCCGGCAGCGCTCAGTGCGGACCGCTGGTGTCGGCCGGAGCCTTGAGCGGCACGGCCTCCCCGAACGTCGCCTGCATCCGCTCCAGCCAGGTCGAGAGCACGACCGGAGCCGCCGGCAGCCCCAGCCGCGCCAGCTCACGGGAGATCGGGTGCGTACCCAGCGTCACCTCGACGCCCTCGCCGCCGAACACCAGCTGCGAGCCCTGCCCGCCCTGGGTGAACGTCGTGGCGTGCGGCACGCCGTCGATCAGCGAGTAGGCGGTCATCGGTGCCGGGGGCGTCTCGTCGGTGCCGCCGCGCGGCACGCGGAGGGTGAGCACCGGCTGGCCGTCCATCCGCAGCGTCCAGGCGCTCCCGGTCGCCGTGCTCTCGACGTCGATCTGCTCGACCGTCTTCGGGAAGCCCCAGATCGTGCGCCCCGCCTCACAGGTGAACGGCTGATCGACCGGGAGCCGGGTGATGAACGTGCCGTCCTCCCCGCCGGCCCGCGGCCGCACGAAGAACGTCAGCCCCACCTCGTGGTAGGCGCCGAGATCGTTGTCCCGGTAGTCCACGAGCACGATCGCGAGGTGCGCTCGGCCCGGTCCGGTCTCGACGATCTCGAACGCGTCACCCGGCACGAGGCCCGCCGCCGCGGCGGCGTCCACCTCGAACAGCACCGTGGCCGCGGACGCGTCGCGGACGCGTACCGGCAGCGTGATCGTCCGGCCGGCAATGTCGTAGCTCGTCGCCATCCCCACTCCTTCGTCAGATTAGAACGTGTTCTATTCTGCCGAAGGGGTGGGGCCGAAGCGGGCGGTTGACGGTAATCGGCCCGGCGCACGCGGTTCCGCCCCGTCGCAGCTGACCGGCGGTCAGGTGCCCACGCGGCGGCGAGCGGGCCAGCAGCCGGAGCCCGACCGCACGGCCATCCCGAGCGCGGTCCGGCCGGGCCGCACGGCCGGGTGGGGCTCACCGCCTAGGGAGCCCGCGAGCCGCGGGCCTCCTCCTGCTCGACCAGTGCCTCCAGATCCTCGAGCCGCCCGAGACCGCGCAGCGGCTGGCTCATCCGGTGGTTACCCGCCAGTTCCCGCTCGTGGCGGGCGAGGAAGCTCCAGTAGCCGGCGGTGTACGGGCAGGCGTCGTCGCCGACCCGCACTTTCGGGTCGTACCGGCAGCCGCCGCAGTAGTCGCTCATCCGGTTGATGTAGGCGCCGCCCGCGGCGTAGGGCTTGCTGCTCATCCGGCCACCGTCGGCGAACTGGCTCATGCCGATCACGTTGGCGGTCATCACCCACTCGTAGCCGTCCACGAAGCTCCGGTGGAACCAGTCGGAGACGGCGCCGGGCCGCCAGCCGCGCTGCATCGCGTAATTGCCGAGCACCATCAGCCGGGGGATGTGGTGCACCCAGCCGCGGTCCCGGACTCCGGCCAGCACGTCGGACAGGCAGCGCGCCTCGACGGCGTCGGCGTCCAGCGCGCTGAACCACCCCGGTAGCTCCCGGCGCGCGTGCAGCTCGTTGGCGGCCCGGTACCGCGGTTCGAAGTACCAGTAAAGATGCCAGACGAAGTCGCGCCACCCGAGGATCTGCCGGATGAACCCTTCCACGCTGGCCAGCGGCGCCCCGCCATCGCGGTAGGCGCGCTCGACCCGCTCGATCACCTCCAGCGGGTCCAGCAGGCCCAGGTTGATCGCCGCGCTGAGCAGGCTGTGCGCCATCAGCGGATCGCCCGCCAGCATCGCGTCCTCGTAGGGGCCGAACGTGGGCAGCCGATGCGTGACGAAGTGCTCCAGCCGGGACAGCGCCTCGTCCCGCGTGGCGGGGAACAGCCGGGGCCCGTCGTTGCCGACGAACTCGATGCCGTCCTCCCGCTGCCAACGGTCCAGGTCGGCCCGCACCTCCTCGTCGATGGCGTCCTCGGTGATCTCGGGAGGTGGGTCGACGGGGAGCCGGTCGGCGCCGCGGGGCGGCGGCTGCCGGTTCTCGGTGTCGAGGTTCCACCGGCCGCCGACCGGCTCGCCGCCGTCCATCAGGACGTCGTGGTGGCGCCGGGCGAACCGGTAGAAGTCCTCCAGCCGCAGCTGCGTGCGTCCGTCCGCCCACCCGACGAAGTCCGCGGGCGCGGTCACGAAGCCCCGCGGCGGCAGCATCTCGACGCCCGGCAGCCGCTGCACGAGCGCCCGCGCGCCACGGGACGTCGGGTGGCACACGCTGACCGGCTCGGTCAGCGCTTCGGCGTAGGTGTCCGCGCGGACGAGCCTCGCGTCGCCGTCCAGGGCCCGGTGGCGCAGCGCGGAGAGGACCAGGTGCGCTTTCTGCCGGTGGAAGGCCCGGCGCCGGAACACGGCTTTGGACTCCACCAGGAGAACCGGCTGATCCGGCGCGTCCAGGAAGTGCGGGCCGAGCTGGTCGGCGAACAGCCAGCGACGTCTCATGCCTTCAGGCTTCCCCGCAGGCACGCGACTCAGCCCCGCCCCGGTCCGTCCGAGGCACCCGCTCGCGGTCGGGCCGTCGGGGTTCCCACGCTGCTCGGCGGCGTCAGCGCCATCTGGTACACGTACCTGGAGCAGGGGCGCGACCTCCGGCCGTCCGGCCAGGTGATCGCGTCGCTTGGCCAGAACACTGCGTCCGGACCGGTGCGAGCACGACCACCTGCTCCGCCTCGCCGGGCACGCCCCCGCCGACGTGTCCACCTCCGCGGCCCTCGACCCGCAGCGGCATCCGCCCCGGCCGTGCTGGTCGGCTGGGAGCCGGACGCGCGCGGCCTGCTGGCCCGCCTGCGCAACCAGGTCGCCCGCCACCCCGACCTCGCCGCATTGATCGAGGAGCTGCACCAGGGCACCCCGGAGGTGCGGGAGTGGCGGCCACGCCACCAGGTACAGCCGCAGCACAGCGGGCGAGAACGTCTCCGACCGGCGGACGGGAGCGTCCGGGAGTACGGCTACACGGCGTTCCCACCTGGCCGACCACCCGGATCAGACGCTGGTCGTCTACTCCCCAGGCCGACCCCTACCCCTCGAACTCCGCGGTGTGATCGGCGGCCCACTGGCGGAAGGTCCGGGGCGGCGCGCCGAGAACGTCGGCGACGGTCGGCGTGACGTACGCGGGCTGCCCGATCGTCGCGCCCCAGGCCGCGAGCAGCATCTCGACCACCGGGCGCGGCCAACTGCCCTCCGTTTCGTGCCGGAACTCGTCGGGTGACAGCTCCCGGAAGTCGACCCGGCGCCCCAGAGCGTCGGCGATGACGCCCACCTGCTCGACCTGGCTCAACACCTCCGGTCCGGTGAGGACGTAGTCGCCGCCGGCGTGGCCGTCCTCGACGAGGGTTCGCGCCGCGACGGCAGCCACGTCCCGGTCGTCGACCGGCGCGGTCTCCGCCGCCCCGTAGGGCCAGCGGACCACCCCACGGGTTCTGATCGCGTCTGCCCACCAGAACAGGGCATTGGAGGCGAGCATCCCCGGCCGGATGATCGTCGTCTCCGGCCCGGCCGCCGCGAGGTACCGCTCGATGTCGGCGTGCAGGGTCGCGACGGGATTCGGTTGCTGGAAGAAGGGGTGCGGGGTGCGGTGCGGCGAGGAAAGGAAGACGACGCGCCGGGCGTGAGCCGCCAGCCGATCGACCACCGCCGGGACGGTCGTCGGCGGAGCGGTCCAGACGAGGAAGACCGCGCCGACACCGTCGAGGGCCGCGTCGAGCGACTCCGGCTCGGTGAGGTCACCGGTGGCGACCTCGACGTTCGCCGGCACCGCCGGGGCATCCGCGCGCCGGGTGAGGGCGCGCACCCGCACGCCCGCGGAGGCCAGGAGGGCGGCGACGGCGCCCCCGATCCGTCCGGTCGCGCCGGTGACGAGCACGGGTGCTGCTGGTGCAGAGGGTGTCATGCAGGAAATCTTAGCCCGGTAACGATTATGACTCGGTCTCTCTACCGACTGGGAGTCCGAGCCTGCCGCACGCGGAAGCTCTCGACGGGCTCACCCACCCGCAACGCACCGAGGTCCGGCGCGGTGCGTGAAGGCCGCTCGGTGAGCGACCCGACGCTCGCCGACCCCGCCTCGGCCCGGGCGCAGCGCCGGCTCGCGACGTACGAGCGGTGGTCGCGCCAGGCCCGGGCCGCGCTTGGGGGTCTCGGCGGGAGCGGCCGGGCTCACCCTCGTCGTCCTGCTGTTCAGCACCCTCGACAGCGGCTATGGCACTGCGTGGGCCTTCGCGCTCGCCTCTGCTCCGGCGACGACCGTGCTGACGCTGCGCCTCGCGCCTCGCGGCTACCGGTGGGCGATCGAGCGGGCGCGGGCCGCGCTCGACGCCAACGGGGGTCACGCCGCACTCGGCTGAGCGTCGCGCGTGTCGCGGGACATTGGACTTTCGGCAGTGGCGGAGCATCCGGTGCCGGTCGGTACCGTCACGTCCGTGCACAGCTTGCGTAACGGCTTTCCGGCACGCCCGCGGTGGGAGCGGGACCCGGAGCTGCTGCTGACCGGAGCCGCGGCCGTCCTCGCGACGCTGACCACCGCACATCCCGGGTGGGGTGTGCCGACCGCGGTCGCCGCGTTCCTGGCCGGACGGCGACCGGGACCGACCGGCCCGCCGGTGCTCGCGCTGGTCGCGGTGCTCGCCGCCGGGGTGGTGGCCCTCTCGCTCGTGCCGGCCTGGCTCGGGCTGGGCAGCCGCCTGGTGACCGCGGTCGTCGTCGCGATGATGCTGCCCTGGTTCGCCGGGCGGTTCTGGCGCCAGTACCAGGATCTGGTCGCGGCGGGCTGGGAGCGTGCCGAGCAGCTGCAGAGCGAGCAGCGGCTGGTCGCGGCCCAGGCCCGGCTGCGGGAGCGGGCTCGCATCGCGCAGGACATGCACGACGTACTCGGCCACGACTTGAGCCTGATCGCGCTCTCGGCGGGAGCGCTGAAACTGGCGCCGGGTCTCGACGACGCCCACCGTCAGACCGCGGCGGACATCCGCGCCAGGGCGGCGGCCGCGGTGGAACGGCTCGGCGCGGTGATCGGCGTCCTGCGCGAGGAGGCCGACGATCCGCATCCGTCCGGGTCCAGCGTCGCGGACCTGACCGCGGCGGCGTCCGCATCGGGTCTGTCGGTCACGTTGCACGTCGACGGGGAGCCCGGCGGGGTAGCCGACGCGGAGTCGCCGGAGGTCGCGCGGGCGGTCTACCGGGTCGTACAGGAAGCGCTGACCAACGTCGCCCGGCATGCGCCGGGGGCGGAAACGACCGTCTCGGTCACGTCCACGGCGACCGGAACCACGGTCTCGGTCCGGAACGGCCGTCCGGCGGCCAGCGTCGACCAGGGGCCCCGGACCGGTGGGCGCGGACTGATCGGCCTGGACGAGCGGGTCCGTCTGGTCGGCGGCACGTTCGAGCACGGCCGCACCGACGACGGCGGCTTTCGCGTCGTGGCCCGGCTGCCGCACGTGCCGGGTTCGCCGGTCCTGCCGCAGCCGGCCGGCACCACCGACCGCACCCGGGAGGCCGGATCCGCCCGGGAGGCCGGATCTGCTCGGGAGGCCGGATCTGCTCGGGAACTGCCGCGCGAGCGCCTCCGGGCCCGGCGCCGGGTCGGCCGGTCACTGGCGCTGGCTGTCCTCGTGCCCCTGGTCACCGGAGCGATGCTGAGCGGAGCGCTGATGGCCTGGCAGACGCTGTCCGCGTACCGGTCGGTGCTGGATCCGGGCGGCTACGCCCGTCTCCGCGTCGGGCAGACCCACGCCGAGGTGGAGCGTTTCCTGCCCGACCGCCAGACCAGCTACCGGCCGCCGGCGGCCGAACCGCGACGACCGGGAACGACGTGCGAGTACTACGCGATGACGGCCGACCGGTTCGACGACCGGTCCGGGGACGCCTACCGGCTCTGCTTCCGCGACGGCAGGCTGGTGTCCCGGGAGGCGCTCACCCCGTGACCAGTCCCGAAGGAGGCAGCCCTCGATGATCCGGACGATCGTCGCCGACGACGAGCCGATGATCCGCGCCGGTGTGCGTGCCGTGCTCTCCACCGCACCGGACATCGACGTCGTCGCCGAGGCATCCGACGGGCACGACGCGGTAGAAGTGGTGCGCCGTCACCGGCCAGCGGTGGCGATCCTCGACGTCCGGATGCCGCGGCTGGACGGCATCGCGGCGGCTTCCGAGATTCGCAGGGTCGCGCCGGCCACCGGTGTCCTGATGCTCACGACGTTCGGCGAGGACGACTACATCCTGCAGGCGCTGGGCGGCGGCGCGGCCGGCTTCCTGGTCAAGTCCGGCGAGCCGGAGGAGCTCATAGCCGCTGTCCGCGCGGTGGCCGACGGCGCCGCCTACCTGTCACCGCGGGTGGCGGCCCGGGTCGTCGCGCATCTCGCCGCGACCGGCTCCGGTGCGCTGGCCGGTCGGCGCGCCGCGGCCAGGGACCGGGTCGGCGCCCTCACCGCGCGCGAACGTGACGTGCTCGCCTACCTCGGCAGCGGGCTGTCCAACGGACAGATCGCGCGGCGCCTGCACGTGGTGGAGGGCACCGTCAAAGCGCACGTGAGCTCGATCCTGGCCCGGCTGGACGTGGACAACCGGGCCGCCGCCGCCGTCGTGGCGCACGAGGCCGGGATCGTTGCCGACCAGCCGCTCCACCCGTGACGCGAGCCACCGGGTGAGCGGAGCGCAGAGGACCTGCGCGACCGGCAGGAGGACCAGCAGCAGGACGGCCACGACGGCAGCACCGAGAACCGCACCGGCCAGCACGTCGTGTGGGTAGTGGACGCCGGCCACCACGCGCAGCACGGCGGTGAGCGCGCTCAGCCACAGCGCCACCCCGGCGAGCCGGGGTCGCGACACCGCCAGGCCGACCGCCAGCCCGGCGGCCAGCGTCGCGTGGTTGCTCGGGAACGACCAGTCGCCGACGGCCGGGCACTCGGTCAGAGGGTCACCGCCCAGCGCGCGGCAGGGCCGCTCCTCGTCCACCACCAGCTTCATCGCCTCACTGATCAGGTAGGCAGCGACCGTCCCGACGCCGGTCAGCACGGCCCCGGCGGCCAGCCGGGAGTCACGGCGGCGGACCGCCGTCCAGCACGCCCAGGCCCACAGCACTCCGAGTACCAGCAGCGCGCCCTCGGTGGCGACGTCGATGAGCATCCCCACCCAGGACGGCGCGTCGGCGACCGCGCGCCCCACCGAGCGGTACGCGGACGCCGAGACTCCGCTGGTGACCTCGACCGCGTCGACCCGGCCGACCCCACCGGGGGACAGCGCCCCGATCGTTGCCGCGGCGAGGCCCACTGTTCCGGTCGCGGCCAGCAGGCGGGCCATCCACACTGTCTTCCGTGGTCGTGTTTCCATGCGGCCGAACGTAAGAAAACGGACGGCGGGAAACCCGAGTCGAACGGCAACGCCCGCCTTGGACGATCGTCAGGGTTGACGCCGCCAGCGGCGCCGGCCCGCGCCGGAGTCGCTGCTGGCTACGGCTCTGATCCGCGCGCCGTGGATCGCCGCCGCCGTCCCGAAGCTGCCGCTCGCCCTCGCCGCCGTTGCGCTCACCCGTATCTGTAACCGCTCCTCGCGGGGCTGACCCGCCCGCCGGGTACGTGGCGACCTCCTGGTTCAACGCTCTTTTCACGGCGCCGTCCTCGGCCTCGTCTCCTGGGGCATCCGGCGGCTCGTCCGCCGGACCCGGCGACGGGTGTCATGGTGTCCTAGATGTGCTGTCCAGGGACGTTGGTCGCGTGCGGTCGGGGAGGGCGAGCGGGCGGAGCGCCGCCCACGGGTGGTTCTTGACCGTCCCCTCGCTCAGGCATGCGCGCGCCGGCGACCTCCGCGTTCGACGCACCGGTGGCCATCAGCCGCGCAACCTCGTCCCCGCGCTGACATCGAGCTCGCCGCGGCCCCGGTCGGGCCGGAGTCCTGCTCGAGCCGCGCGACGACGCGGCCGGACACCTGGCTGTCGATGACGGTTCCGCCCGCGATCGGCGAGCGACGTCAGCCCGGCGCGGTGGCACGGTGCTGGGTCGGCGTTGGGGCGGCGTTGGGGCGGCGCAGAGCAGCACGGAGCAGCGCAGCACGGAGCAACCCAGCAGGGAGCAGCGAGGGATGGCGGGGCGGGGCGGCGCGGCGCAGTGACGGCGCGGCGCAGTGACGGCGCGGCGCAGTGACGGCGCGGCGCAGTGACGGCGCGGGGCGGCGCCTGAGCATTGCCGGTGTCACAGCGATCCTTCCGAACCCTGCTCGCGTCCGGGCACGCCGAGCGCCCGGAGCGCATGGGCGCTCCGGGTCTTTCGCGTGTGGTGCCCTTACGGGGGGTCGAGGATGGTGCCGTCGGGCCGGTGGATGGTGACGGTGGTTCCGTCGAAACTGAGCCGCCAGCCTTCGTCGTGGACGCGGTGGTGATGGTGGTGGCACAACGAGAGCAGGTTGGGTAGGTCGGTGGGGCCGCCGTCGGCCCAGTGCACGACGTGATGCACCTGGCTCCAGGCCGGTGGGCGGTCGCAGCCGTGGAAACGGCACCCGCCGTCGCGGGCGACGACAACGCGGCGTTGGGCGGCGGAGACGACCCGCAGACGCCGCCCGGCGTTGATCGGCACATCACTCGGTCCGAGGACGATGCGGTTGATGCCGGCGTCGCAGGCGATGCGCCGGACTGTCTGCGGGGGCAGGATGCCGCCGTGTTCGGTGATCCCGCCCATGCCGGGTCCGGGCATCCGGGAGGCGCGGCCGCTGACGGTGGCCGCCGCCGCGGCCAGGCCGGGGTCTATCACGGCAGGGTTCCCGGCCGGATCGGATGTCCGCGACCGCTCCGCGCGGAAGGACGTCCGGTCGGCGGGCCCGGCGGTGCCGGGCACCGGCTCTGCGGCGGTAGCGGTGGGCACCGGCTCGGGGGCGGGTACCGGCCCGGTAGCACGGAGCACTGGCCCGGTGCGGGTGGGAAGGGGCTCGGTGGCCGCGGCGGGCACTGGTCCGGCGGCGTGCATCGGCTCGATGGCACCGGGCAGCGCGCCTGTGGCGGCCGCAGGCTCTGTTGCGGGCGGCGGCTCGGAGGCGAGCGGGTCGGGGGCGGTGGCGGGCGAGGCCCAGTTCCGGAGGGCGGTGTCCCAGTCCAAACCCGACCCGTCAGCATCCCAGTCCGGGTCGGACGCGTCAGCGTCGCAGTCCGTGGCTAATGATAGTCGGCCCGACGATGAGGCGACTGGCGATAGCAGTCAACCAGAGCAATCACAAAATGGACGTCGGTAACTAAGCTCGACCCCCGTCACATCGATGTGCTGTGTCATGTGCGGCGTTGCGCTACCCCAATTGGAGAAACTGTGTCAAGACTTTGACGGCCCCATCTGCCGCGGGACGCGGGTTTCCGAACGCCTGGTTGACGTTGCCCGCAACCCCATCGACCACTAGGAACTCGCCTGTTTGTTCATACTGCACTCGTACGGCGGCTACCGGATCGTTTGGAGATTCACAGCGTTCCGCTCGACCGCGACGGCCGGATGGTGCTATCGCCGGAGCTGCTGCTCCAGAAGAATTGCATGTCATTGTGGGCCTCGCGCTGTCGGGGGACCGGGTGGGGACGAAAGCCGGGAGCGGTATGAGGCGCTGGGAGATGTGGGGTGTGGCTGCCCTGCTGGCGGTCACGATCAGCGGGTGCGGCAGCGGCCAGGGACCGGTGGGCACACCTGGTGCGACCGCGGTGCCGATGATTGGTGGTGACTCGTTGCCTCCGGCGTTTGAGTCGCCCGGACAGGGTGCGAGCGCGAAGAGCACACCGGGGGACCCGAGCCAGGAGCGGTCTCCCACGCCACGATCGGGCGACGCAAAGCCGAGTGGCAAGCCGACTCCCAGCCGATCGGGACCGGTCTTGACAAACTCTCCCAATGCGAGCGCGACGACTTCCCCTCCCGCGCTCGCAGCCCCGCCTGGCCCCACGAACGCGCTGCCCGGTCCCTCGCTGTCTCCGGCACGCCCGGAGACGGAGCGTGAGGCGCTTCCAGGGCCTGCGCTGACGAAGCCCCCGTCAGCGGTGACGAAGCCAAATCCCGCACCGGCGTGTACTCCAGCGCAGCAAGCCCCCTCGCCGAGCCCGAGTTGCTGAGCGAATGAGTCGGCAAGCTTCCCGCAGGCGGCGGCGTACACCGATCGCGGCTCCGGTCGATCAGCGACTGTCATCCGAGCCGTCGCCCTCAGCGCGAAACGATCGGCGCCTCGCAAAGCCGTGGAGTCTGCTCGGCGCGCTGGCGTCAGAGGCAGTAGCGGTCGCCGCCCTGCTGTACTACTTCGGCTGGGCGCGCGCCAACCAGGCGTTTCAGTATTACGGCATAGACGTCGGAACGCTGGGCTTCTCCACCACGGACTACGTCCTGCGTGGGGTCTCCACCGTGGTCCCGGCGATCGTCGTCTCGGCGGTCCTGGCGGTGTGCGGCATCACGGCCCAACGGCGGTTCGTCGCACCATGGCTGAGCCGGTGGACAGCGGTGCGGCGGACTCGGCTTTCCTGGGGGATGTGGGGCATCGGGGGACTTCTACTCTTCCCGTCGGCACTTTGGCTGATCGCTCCTGCGTGGCTCGGCGAACAGCTCGGGTACGGACTTCCGCTGTCCCTCGCGGCCTCCGCCGGCGTCGTGGCGTACGGCCGGGCCGTTGCCGCGGTGGACGATGAGGAACCCTCTCATGAGGCCGACATCGTGTCGTCGCTCCTGGCGTTGCTCGCCGTGACCGGATTGGTGTGGGCACTGGCGCTCTACGGTGTGCAGACCGGCTGGAACTCGGCCCGCAGCTATGCCGCTGACCTCGCTGGCAAGAGCGAGGTCACGGTCTGGAGCGACAAGCGCCTGTTGATCCGCGGCCCGGGCGTGGTCGCAACAGACCTAGACGCCGGAACTAGCGCTGATGTGTTGGCGAACAGCGCGTTCCACCATCGCTACGAGGGCTTGCGGCTGATCGTGCGCGGACCGGATGGCCTTCTGCTCGTGCCATGGGGATGGCGCCGGGGTATCGACCCGGTGGTGATGCTGGCGCCTGACGACGGCATCAGAATCGACGTCGTGGTTCGCTGAACGCCGAGTCGTTCGCCGACAGCGGCATCAGCCCCACACACCTGCCGAGGAGAGTGCGGCTCGGCAGGCCGTCAGCCGACGTTTCATTGTGGAATTTCGCTGCAGCATCGGAAATGCGTGTGTGATGTTGGCATCCTGGCGCCGCCTGCGAAGATGGGCGGCCGATGCTTCAATTCCATCGTTTCGCTTCCCTCTCTACGAACGTCTTCGACCGGTAGGCGAAGGCGGACCGATCGCCGCACGTGTCATGCTTCGATATCATGACCGCCGGGGGGAGTTGATTGGGTGACCGCTGTGCCAGAGCAATCCATCGCGTCGACCGATGTCCGCGAATCGCTGCTCCGAGTTCCAATCCAGTCCCGGTTAGGACGTAATATGAAACGTACTATCGCGCTTGCCACATGCCTGCTTGCAGGAGTACTGGTGTTATCTGGCGTTGCCTATGCGGATCCGCCAACGATTCCGACGACGTGGGGTGCCACGAAGTCGGATACCAAAGACATCACTGGGGCCTCGGCCACCTGCACGGTCTCGGCCACCCTTAGTGGCCTGGCATGCTCAATTCGGGATACGGCCGTAGACAAAAAGTCGGTCTTCGTGGAGTGGTACGACAGTGCGGGTCGCAAGTATCGAGTTCACAACACGGACGGCGCGAATCACGAAAAGTCCTTCGTCAACGACTCCTTGTGGAAGGGTGTCGATAATTCACGTCTGAAGTGGCATGTCTGCGTGAAGGTCCGCGGCGACAACGACCGTTGCTCGAAATATCAGACGTATGCGGTCGGGCCAAATGGGCTCTCCCTAGACGTGTACTGCCAGGTTTCGGATTCAGCTTCGCTGGCGGCCACCTGTAGCCAACTTCGCAACCAGGGCTTGGACGATGGGTGGGAGCTTTCGCGCGACTGCCTCATCGGCGCGGGATTGCAGGCGGCGGGTATCTACAAAGACGGCAAAGGTTCGGTCGACCGCGGCAATCTCAAGCTGCGCGGGGGCGGTTGGTATCTGACGATCGCTGGCGTTGTTGTGTCAATTTCACAATGTCGTTAAGAAGTGAGGTTGAGGCGGAGAAGCGGGCTGCTCCTCCGCCCCGGCCATGTGAGGCACACTCGCTCATGCCGCCGTCCGCGGGACCAACGACCGACGGACGAACGGGCCTGCTGTCGAACAGCAACATCTTGCTGTTTCGGCGCCGTTCAAACAGCATTGTCGTGCCGGTGACCGGCTTCCGGTCAGCCGCTCCTGCCGCGCTCAGACTGTTCGATGCTGACCCGACGTGACGGTCAGTGATCCCGACGAGCTGCAGGGAGCGGCGGGAGCACGGCCCGCAGCACGATTCGCGCTGCTGACTCTCATCGATCTTTGTCGGCGCTTGAACTCCTGAGCGGCTTCACACCGCAGGACAACGAGCCGGACCCGTCAATCACACTCATTGAGCGGTTCTGGCTCGATCGTGTGATGCGTCCTGCTGTGCTCGCGCCACTACCGTCACGGCGTGATCGATCTGCAGCGCAACCGCCCAGCACCGAACCGGCCTGGAGCGCACCGCGCTTCGGGCCGCTTCGCGACGTCAGAGCGCTACCCTTTTCGGATGTGGACCGCAGCACTGCGCCGTAGCCCCGGCGACATGGCGTCTGACGGCTGGCAGTACGGCATCGCAGTCGCCGGTTGCGCCCTCCTGGCCGCACTCAATCCAGTCATCCACCACCACACCCGCTGGTGGGACGCACTCCTCGCCGGCGCGGTGGCCGCGGTACTCGTCGTCGCAGTGCGTGTTTATGCGACGAACGAGTCCGACTCCCACCGAGCCGGCCCCCGCGACGTCGCCCTTCTCCTGCTCGGCGAAGCCGTCGGGCCGCTTGCGACGCTCCTGGCGCTCACGCTGGGCCAGATCGGCGACGCCACCTTCATCGTCGCGGTGTCCGTCGCCTACGCGCTGATCCGATTGACGATGGCGCTGGCGGTCTGGTGGTTCCGCCGGCGCGCGGCCAAGCCTCCGGTACAGCGATCCCAGGACGAGCAGGCGTCGGCCCGCTTCCTCGCGCGGGTGTCGTGGGGCGTCACGGTCGTCGTCATCTGGGGCGTACTGTTCTTCCCGCATCCCTTCGCCGCGGCCCTGTTCCTGGCCGGCGGGATCAGCATGACCCTCTCCGCGTATTACTTCGCGCGCCTCTCCTGACCGGGGCCCACGCCGCTGGCGTGACTCACTCTTGGAAGGGCCCTGCCGCGCCGGCGACCCTCGGTCGGGCCGACCGGCCTGCTGCGTACACGCGATAGCTCGAACGCTACTGGTGGCACCGGCGGCAAATCACACTCTTTGAGCCAGAACCCAGCTCCCATCGACAAAGCCAGTCGTCCGGGCACGCTTCACGGCTCGGTCCGGGAGACGGGCCGAGTTCGAGCAGCTTGTCCGCGCCCTGCGGGCGCGGACACCGGCGGAACCCGGCACGCTGACTAGCCGGTGGTTCACCGGCGGGCGCGACACCTACGTCGTTCTGGACGAGTACGCCGACACCGCGGCCGCCCTGGCGCACAACGAGCACGTGGCCGATCTGCTCGAACGGGTCGACGGCTGCGCTGAGCTCGAGTCCGCGGAGCTTTTCGGCCTGCTCGACCCGGAGCTTTGCGCGTGGCGGCCGCGCGTCCCCGGGTGACGGTCTCCGCGACCTGGCCGACCAGTAGCCAGGCAACGCGCGACGGCGACAGCCCGTCGGGCCCCGAACAGCTTCAGCCACCGCCTGCGCCTCAAGCCGGCGCACCCGAGCGCCGAGTGCCGCGCGGTTGCCCGCCCGAGCGGTTCCGCCCCCAAGCCTTTCCGACCCCCAGCGGTTCCGGCCCTAAGCCTTTCCGGCCCGCAGCGGTCCGGCCCCCAGCGGTTCGGCCCCCCGAGCAGTTCCGCCCCGAGCACGCCCACCCCACCGAGGCCACGCACTCCGCGATACCCCGCACCGACCCGCCCGACCAACGCCGGCCCGTACCGGCCCGTACCCGCCGACACCGGCCAACGCGGCTCGACCCCCACCCACCCCGCCCACGCAGGAAGCGGCGCGGAGCGGCATCGTCGCATGTTGACGACCCGCGTCAGCATGCGACCGATTCGCCCGGGGCCTCGCCGGTCCTAGCGTCGGCAGTCATGAACGTGCGACTCGCTGCCGTGCTCGGACTGCTCGGGCTCTGCCGCCCGATCCTGAGCATCCTCGGCGTCCACGACTCCGGGCCGCTCACCGCGCCGGTCGGGCCGCTGCTGCTCACCGCCCTGATCTCGGTGGTGTGGATCTCCGCGACCGTCCTGCGCGACGTCCCGGACCCGGTGCTCACCCTGGTCGGCGCGGGCCTGGCCTATGCACTCTTCGCCGTGGCGCTCAACCTGTCCCGGCAACCGTCCGGCAACCGTTCCTCGCCGACGCGGAGCTGATCCCGCCCGCCGGGTACATCGCGATCCCCGCGTTCAACGCTCTTCACGGCGCCGTCCTCGGCCTCGTCGCGTTGGGTATCCAGCGGCTGGTCCGCCGGACCCGGCGACCGGTGGCTCAGCGTCGGACACCCGGCGTGGACCAGCGCAGGTCGCGACGCCCGAGCGCCACGCCTACGGAACCGGATTCTCCGGCCGGAGCCCCGCATGGCGACCCGACGACGCTCGTCATCGGTGGAGAATCACCCGCATGAGCGCCACCTCGCCGACCGACCGGCTGCGGAACGGTTTCTGTCCGGACCCGACGCACGACCGGCTCGAAGCCTCGATCAACCCGGTCAGCGAGCGGGACGCGGGCTGGTGCGAGGACTGCCAGGCCTGGTGGGCGCCCGATCTCGCCGAGGACATCCAGTCGGTCGACCTCACGCTCGCCCGGCCGTCCGCGGGCTTCGTGCTCTGGCGGGTCGGGCTGGAGGAGCTGGCCAGCAGTGAGGGCGGCGTCCCGTCCGTGCTCGCGCGCTACCGGGACCAGACCGCTCAGGGCTGGGGCGACCAGTTCAGCTAGCGTGCCCCGCCGCCGGGCCCGCCGCCGGGCCTCCCGCCGGGCCCGCCGCGAATCGGCCCGCCGCGAATCGGCCGGCCGGGTAGTCGGGGACATCGATATCCGTGGCCAGGGACTTCGTCCCCATGATCAGCAGGCGCCGCACCAGGCGGGTCCGGAACAGGCCGTTACGGACCCGCAGCCGGGTCGCGGTCGACGGCGCCAGGAACTGGCCGGGGTTGGCACCCTTCTGCCACTTCCCCGCGTAGCCGCGCATCCGGCTTTCGTAGGCGGCCAGCGCGGCACGGTGGTCACCACCGGCGGCGGCCAGCTCGCCAGCCAGCACGTACGCGCCGACCAGCCCGGTGCCCACGCCCATGCCGCCGAGAGTGACCCCCCAGGCGGCGTCGGCGAGGAGCGCCACCCGCCCGGCCGACCACCGCGGAACCGTGACCTTGCTGATCGAGTCGAAGTACAGCTCCGGCGCGTCGCGGAGCCCCTCGAGCAGGCGTGGCACGTGCCAGCCCAGACCGGCGAACGCCTCGGCGACGATCACCTTCTGCCGCTCGACGTCGCGCCAGTCGCAGTCCAGCTGCGGCGACGCGAAGACGACCAACGCCCCGGCGCGGCGCGGATCCCGGGCGTCCGCGGCGACGCTCGCCATTCGCCCAGGGACGTTGTACTGCCGCGCGGTCCGGTCGGCACCCATGTCGTTGGGCACCTCCCAGCCGGCCAGGTAGTAGCCCAGGTGCCGGACGAAGTCCGCTTCTGCACCGAACGCGAGGCGCCGCACCCCGGAGTGCAGCCCGTCGGCGCCGACGACGAGGTCGACGGTGCGCGACGCACCGCGGGCGAAGTCGACGTGGACGCCGTCGGGCGCCTGGGTGAGGCTCGTGATCGTGTCGCCGAACACGTACTCGGCGCGGTCGGCGCTGCGCGCGTGGAGCACCCGGGACAGGTCTCGGCGGGGCACCTCGAGGTCGCCGCCGGCGAACTCGGCCGGCAGCCGGAAGATCTCCCGGTCGTTCTCGTCCACGCAGGCCATCGCCCCGCTGTGCGTCTGGAGCTCGCGTAACTCGTCGAGCACGTTCATCTTGCGCAGGACGTCGTGGTGGGTGGGGCCGCGGAAGTCGACGGCGAAGCCGCTGGTCCGCAGCGCGGGAGCGGCCTCGACGACGGTGGTCTGCGCGCCGTAGCGCGTCAGCCAGTAGGCCAGTGCGGGCCCGGCGACTCCGGCGCCGGAGACCAGGACCCGGACGCCGCGCAAAGCATGGTCGATCGACATGGGCTGCACTCCAAACTGTGTCCTCTGGAAACAGTTATAGGGTAGACACAGTTTCCGATCGAGAGCAAGGGCGGTGCGCGCATGGCGGTCTCCCCCGACGCCGTCAGGCTGCTGTGGGGGCAGCGGGCGGCCCCGAAACGCGGCCCCAAGCCCGGGCTGAGCCTCGCGGCGATCAGCCGGGCGGCCGTCGAGATCGCCGACGCCGAGGGGCTGGCCGCGGCGACCATGCAGCGCGTCGCCGACGCGCTGGGCGTCACCAAGATGGCTCTGTACCGGTACGTGCCGGGCAAGGTCGAGCTGGTCGCGTTGATGGTGGACCTGGGCGTCGGCACGCCACCGTCGCCGTCGGAGGGAGCGGGTTGGCGTCCGCGGCTGCACGCGTGGACGCTCGCGCTGTTCGAGCGGTTCTACCGGCACCCGTGGGCGCTGGAGGCCACGGTCGGCGCCCGCCCCATCGGCCCCAACGAGCTCAGCTGGCTGGAGCAGGCGGTCTCGGCGCTGCTCGGCACCGGTCTCACCGGCGCCGAGCAGATCGACGTCGCCGCGACGCTGGCCGGGCACGCCCGAGCCATCGCCACCCAGGCGGCCGCCGCACCGGCCGGTGCGCCCGAGCAGGCGATGACCTCGGGCATGACCCAGCTGCTGCGCGGCCACGAGGACCGCTTCCCCGCACTGCTGACCGCGCTGGAGTCCTCGATCGCCGAGAGCGGACAGGACAACGCGCTCGAGTTCGGCCTGGCGCGGATCCTCGACGGCGTCGAACTGCTCATCGCGAGCCGCGCCGGGGAATCGGGGCAGCGGACGGGCAGGTAGGCAGCGCAGGGGCGGCGGGCAGAACTACTCAGGTGCGCGGCCGGGCCGGCCGTCACGCTGGAGGCATGACGATCACCGAGTCGCTCCTGAAGCCGCTGCAGCGCCGTCGTGGACGCATCGACCTCACGATCCTCCCTGGCGCGACGATCGCCGGCCCCGTCCCCCGCTCCACCGACCCCCACCCCGGCGAGACGCTCGAGCGCGTGATCTGCCCCGCCTACGTGCGGCGGGCCCGTAAGCGGCTGGTCGAGGGCGTCGACGTGCCCGCCCGCTGAGCAGTGCGGCGGGCGGGCAGGCCGGGTGACTCAGTCGGTCGCCGGCAGGCTGTCCATGAACGAGCTGACCGAGAACACCGCGCGGCCGGGCCCGGGAGGCCCGTACCCGGGCGGGCTGGACAGGCCGTTGGCCTCCATGATCGCCCGGTAGGTCTGCAGCAGCCGCACGTGGTACTCCAGCGGCGCGCCCTGCGGGTTGGTCCGGCCCAGCGGCGTCGTGGGCTCCGGGCACCAGGTGGTGAACCGCGGCGTGATGCCGCGCGACATGAAGTACTGCAGGCCCTCGGCGGTGGAGTCGATCGCCTCGTCGACGCTGGTGAAGCCGTGCGGCGCGGCCATCTCGACGCCGGCGACGAAGTTCGGGATGACGTTGCGCGGCCCGAAGACGTCGGCGGAGTCGAGGATGCGGCGGTGCCACTCCTCCCGGCCGACGTACCGCTCCTTGCCGGGGCAGTAGAGCTCGAACAGCTTCTTGTCCCACACCTCGTAGTTGGGGTGGTAGATCTGGATGCCGTAGTCCTTGAAGCGCTGGACGTCGGCCTTGGGCAGCGCCTGCGCGACGACCTTGCCGATCCAGCGCCCGGGGAACCGCTCCTCGATCGCCTGCGCGTAGCGGCCGTAGAAGTCCGCCTCGGCCAGCCCGTCGACCTTGCGCGTGACGCTGCCGCCGGTCAGCGTGTACGCCTTCGACGTGCGGGCGGTGTCGTACTTGTCGATGATCGCCAGCGCTTCGAGGATCTCGTCGGTCGGCTTGACGGCGGTGTACGGCCGCCCGGCCGCCTTGTGCTGGCGGTAGTTGTGGTTGATGTCGCAGTACTGGCACTCCTCGGTGGCGCCGAAGTACTGACAGAGCCGGTACGCGGTCAGGTAGATCAGGTAGCCCCACTGAATCGTCGGGGCGACCTCCATCACCGACTTCCCGTTGGGCAGCGTGTGCCGGTAGTAGTCCGGCATCGGCGGCAGGCCGACGTCCGCGATCGGCCGGTCGTCCAGGTACAGCCGCATGAACCCGTCGTCGTCGGTCTTGACGCGATACGGCGAGCCGGGGTTGACGCGGACCGAGACGACCGTGCGGCGCAGCTCGTACGGCCCGCCGGTGAGCACGATCTCCTCCGGCGGGCGGCGCAGCGCGGCGGTGCCCAGCTCGGGCAGCGTCCGGTGGTCGAACGAGAAGATGAAGTACGACTTCGGCTTGACGTCGCCGTTCTCGTTGTCGGTGAGCGCGGAGTCGTCGAAGGCGAGCCCGCCCCGGAGCAGGTCCTCCTTGATGACCGCTTCCTTCGGTACGCCCGGGAAGCGACCCATCAGGTCTTCGACGAGGTCCGTACGGGTTGTCATGCATCCTCCGGGGCGAGTGGCGCGAGAGCCCCTGGGTCGGCCCTGCTGGTCTCCCAGAAGATCGTCGAGATCTTCTCGATTTTAGCGAGCAGTTGTCCGGCACCGACCGGTCACGTCGCGCCCGTCACGTCGTCCATTCGGGACGAAGGCGGCGTATCCGTAGATACTCCCCCGGTTGAGTGCTCCGGAGTGGCGGCGAGCACGCAGGCGACCGGAGGGTCGAGCGCGAGCGTCTCGGTGCGCGCCCCGACGAACCCGGCCTCGGCCAGGAGCGCGGCGAGCTCCGCGGCCGCCCTGGCCGTGGTCTCGGCGGTCGCGCCCGGGCAGCGGGGCTGGCTCACCAGCGCGATCCGCCCGCCGGGGCGCAGCAGCCCGTGGAGCCGGCGGAGCTGCCGCGCCGGCTCGGGCCAGAACCCGACCGAGTTGACCGCCAGGACGACGTCGAGCGGCTCGTCGAAGGCGGGGAGCTGATCCACGGACGCGCAGCGGAGCTCGACCCGCCCGGCGCGGACCGCCGCCGCGTTGCGCCGCCCGGCCTGGCGCACCATGACCTCGGAGTGGTCGATGCCGTAGACCCGCCCGCGGGGCACCCGCGCGGCCAGCGCGGCGATGGCCACCCCCGGGCCGAACCCCACCTCGAGCACCCGGTCGGCGGGGCGCACGTCCAGAAGCGACACCGCCCATCGGTTGCGCCGCCGGTTGGACGAGCGGTGGGCGAACATCCAGCCGATCAGGCGCCCCGGCACACCGGAGGGCCGCCCCGCCTGCGCGATCAGGCGCTGCATCAGTTCTCGTCTCATGACCGTCAGCCAACGGCTTCGAGTACGGTTGAAGTCAATGCGCGACGGGGAGCAGTTGACCATCGGCGAGCTGGCCCGAGCCACCGGGGTGGCCACCTCCACGCTGCGGTACTGGGAAGAGTTCGGGCTGTTCCCGGCTCCGGTTCGGGTCTCCGGCCGGCGCCGCTACGCCGCCTCCGCCGTCGGTCTCGTGGGGCAGATCCTGCTTCTCCAGGACGCCGGGTTCCGGCTGCGTGAGCTGACGGAGATCCTCGCCGCCTGGTCGGACGATCCGGATGCCTGGCGGGCGCTCGCCGAACGCAAGCTCGTCGAGCTCGACGAGCAGATCGCCCGGGCGCAGGCGGCCCGCACCGCACTCGCTCACGGCCTGGCCTGCCGGCACCGCGACCCCCGCGACTGCCCCACCGCCGCCGGCCTCGTCACGGCCCGGGTCGCGGGCGTCCCGCTCGCGGAGGCCCACCGCGACTGACTGACAACGGCCGGCCCGGCCGGGCGGTCGACACCGGCCGTCAGCGCCGAGTGGCCCGCGGCGGCCGCCCCCGCCGGCCGGTCAGCGCCGGCCGGCCCCCGCTGGCCGGTCAGCGCCGGTCGGCCCCGCCGGCCGGTCAGCGCAGCGCCGCGGCGAGGTCGGCGGCGTGGTGCAGCGAGTCCGCCGCGCGCTCGGCCTCGTCCGGGCTCAGCGCGACGCGCCCGGCGCGCGCCAGCAGTTCGACCGCGGTCGCCCGGTCCTCCAGCGTCACCGCCAGCTCGGCGCGGTAGACCAGCGCCTCCACCAACGCGACCGGATCGGCATCGGCGCCCGGCTTCGCCAGTGCGGTGTCGAGGATTCGTACGGCCTGCGCCACGTCTCCCCGGGAGTCGGCCTGGACGACGGCGTTCGCGGTCGCGGTGGCCAGCGGCCCGGCGGGCACCTCCGGAGCGGCCTCCCCCTTCCGGAAAACACGGATCCAGTTCCCACCGGGATCGATGATGCTGAAGCCGGTCACCCCGTCAGCGTTCTTCCGCCGCCGGGGGCGCGTCATCCGGGGCGTGCCGGACACGAGCACCGTGCCGTAGGCCGCCCGCATCCCGTCGGCGAACGCCCGGTGGAGCCCTTCGACGTCCGGGGTGAGGACCAGGCACGAGCCGTAGGACTGCGCCGGGTCGAACCCGTCCATCCCGAAGAAGTGCAGGTCGAGGTCCTCGCGTCGCAGGCAGACGTAGGGGTTGGGCTTGCGCTGCCGGTAGGTCACCCGGAATCCGAGCACGTCGTAGAAGGACTCGATGTCGTCGATGGAGGCGCACGGCAGGAGCGGAACGGTCACTTCGTCGGCCATGCCTCGTTCCTAGGCGGCGCGACGTGCTCGATGCACATGGAATTGTCCGGTCGGCCCGACGGGCCGACCGATCGGCCGAGGTGTCGCCGGTCCGCTACTCGCGGGACGCCGCCCGGTCCGGCCGCTCCGCCGCCCGGTCCTGCGCCTCGGGCGACCGGTGCAGCGCGACCCCGGCCACCACCAGGACGACACCGGCGGCCTCGGCCGCCGTCGGGATCTGCGTCAGCACGACGACGCCGACGACGGTCGCCGCGGCCGGCAGCAGCGCCACCATCAGCGCGTACGTGGCGCGCGGCAGGCGAGCCATGGCGAGCTGATCGCTGACGTACGGGACGACCGAGGAGCAGATCCCGACGCCCGCCGCGGCCGCCAGCAGGCGGGGCTCGGTGAAGGCCGGGACGGCCTGCGCGATGCCGAGCGGCAGCGCGAGCACGGCGGCGATCGACATCGAGAGCGCCAGGCCGTCGAGGCCCGAGACGTCCCGGCTCCGGGCGACCCGGTGGCCGAGCACGATGTAGAGCGCGAACGCCGCGGCGTTGGCGACCGCGAACGCGATGCCCAGCGGCTCGGCCACCAGCCGCACGTCGGTCAGCAGGTAGACGCCCGCCACGGCCGCCCCCAGCGCGGCGACGTTCCGGCGGGTCCGGGCGGCGAGGGCGGCGAGCGCGATCACCGGCAGGAACTCGATCGCCGCGACGGTGCCCAGCGGGAGCCGGTCGATGGCCAGGTAGAAGACGCTGTTCATGCCCGCCAGCACGGCCGCCCAGCCGGTCACCAGCCCCCGCGTGGGCCGGTCGAGGCGCCGCCACACCGACCAGGGGCGCCGCCAGACCGCGAGCACCAGCGCGGCGGTGGCGATCCGCAGCCACGCGACGCCGAGCACGTCGAGGTGGGCGAAGAGCAGCACCGCCAGTGCCGGGCCGAGGTAGTGGAACACGGCGCTGACCACGAAGTACGCATGAGGCGGCACCCGCCGCGCTACGGACACGGTGTCTATTCTCGAAAGGGGACGGCTCCCGCACCAGGTGCGACCGAAGGTCAGGAGGCATGGATCATGTCCTCGGGAAAAGCCAGACCCCCGACCGGCTTTCCGACCGGAAACTCACTGCTCGACGAGACCAACCGGCGGCTGCTGGAGGCACTCACCGACGACCCGCGCGCCAGCGCCGCGGAGCTGGCGCGGCACGTCGGGATGTCCGCGCCCGCCGTCCGCGAACGCGTCGCCCGGCTCGAACAGGCCGGGGTCATCCGCGGCTACCGCCTCGACGTCGACCCGGCCGCGATCGGCCTGCCCGTCGCCGCCTGGGTGCGGATCCGGCCGGGCCCCGGTCAGCTGCCCCGGATCGCCGAGCTGGCCGCCCGCGTCCCGCAGGTCAGCGAGTGCCACCGCATCTCCGGCGAGGACTGTTTCCTGCTCAAGGTCCACGTACCGGCGATCGAGGACCTCGAGGCGGTGCTCGACCAGTTCCTGGTGCACGGCCAGACCCACAGCTCGTTCGTGGTCTCGACGCCGGTCCCGCCGCGAACACCCGCCGCCCCCCGACCGCCTGGTTGACATCACGGCACCTGGGTCGATCCGTGTCGAGCGATCCGTAGTCCGGCCGGTGAGAGCGGCCCGCGATCGCCGGACGCCTCCCCACCGTGCCGCTGGCGGCGCGGGAGAACCGGGCGCTCCTCCGCCGCGCCCTCACCTACTCGGGGTGCTCGCGGCGCGAGCCCGACCGCGTTCGGGCTTCGGGCAGGCTCCCGGATCGGACGGGTTAAGCCTGGGGGTGGATGAGCCGATAGTGCGTTCGTGACGAACCGAGCGGCTGTCAACGCCGGGGTGGGTCCGGTTCACCTGGTTCGGTGGTTGCTGCTGCCGTGCCTGCAGTTGGTGGCTGGTGCGGCGTTCCTCCTGGCCGAGGGCCTGGTGGCGCAGGCGCTGACGCTTCTGGCGGTCAATGGATCGACCGTGGGGGCGCTGGCGATCGCCGCCCGACGCAATGGGCACGGCCGGGGTTGGTGGCTGATGGCTGCGGCGCAGGCGTTGAACGCCGCTGCGTGGGTTTGCTGGTATCTCTACCCGGTCATCGTCGGATCACCGACTCCGCCGGTGGCCGGCGATGTGCTGTTCACGGCGTCCTACGTTGTTTCGGTCGCCGGACTGACCGTGCTGGCACGCCGGCGCGGCGCCGACCGGCATGCTGTGCTCGACGCAGCGGTTCTTGCCGTTGCGGTATCGGTCATCCTGTGGGTCACGTTGCTGGCGCACCGCAACGACTCCACTGCCGTCACAGGCGTTGTGGCGCTGCTCACGAACGCTTACGTGGTGTTGGACCTCTGGTTGCTGGCGGTGGCGGCCGCCCTGGCGTTCACCGCTCTGCGGTCGGTCAGTTCGACGCTGATCTTCGGCTGGGCGGCCTTGCAGCTTACCGGCGACAGCGTTTTCAACGTGCAGATGTTCAACGGTGACTTCGCGTTCGGCTCTCCCGTGTTCGGGTGGTGGCTGGTCTCCCTGGCGACGCTTTCCGGGGCCGCGCTGGCGCCGATGAACCCGGCACCTGCCACGCCGCGCCGTTCCTGGCTACGCAGCATCACGGTTGTGGCCGCCGTCGTGACGTTGCCGGTCATGCTGATCCTGAGATCGGTGCAGTCGTCCTCCGACGACGTGCTGGTCATCGGTGCCGGTTCGGCGGTGGTCACGGGGCTTGCGGTAACCCGCGTCCTGCTCGCCGATCCGGGCCGGGCGCTGCCGGCATCGGCCCGCTCCGCGTTGCGCCGCTCGGTTGTGCGCCTGTGCGCGGCGTTCCTGGTGCTGGCGATGTTGCCCCTGGCGGCCCTGACGTACTTGTCGATTCGTGAGGCCAACCGGACCGTGGACGGCGAAGTACAGCGGCGGCTGACGACCAGCGCTGCGGTCACCAGCACTTACATGAAAGACCACATGTCCGCCGTGCAGAGTCTTGTCACGGCCTACGCCCAGCGCCGGTTGCTGCAGGACGCGTTGGCCGGCGGAACGGACACCGCCCGTGCAGAGCTGCAACGACACGTCGCTGACTTGGAAGCTCGTGACCCTGCTTTCGTCGGCGCGTGGGTGGTCGACGACCGAGGGATCATGCTGGCGTTCGATCCACCCCAGCCTACGGTCATCGGCAGGAACTTCGCCTACCGCGACTACTTCCGCGGACCTCGGGCCTCCGGCCGCTCGTACGTCTCCGAGGCGTTCGAGACGGCGCTGCCCGGCCGTCCCCGCGTGGTCGCCGTGTCGGTGCCGATCCTGCGCGACGGCATCTTCCTCGGTGTAATCGCCTTGGGCTACCGGCTCGAGGCTCTCCACACGTTCACCGAGGAGCTGGCGGAGGTGCAGAACGTGACCCTCAACGTCACCGACCGTCGCGGCACCCTGCTCACCGGAGACAACTACGCCGTCGGCCTGCACCAGGCGGCAGGCAACGCGCCCATCCAGGCGGCCCTGGCCGGGCAGAGCGGCCGGTCCCGCAGCAGTGAGGGTGGCGTGGACACCCTCAGCGCCTATCAACCCATCGACGAGCTGGGCTGGGCGGTGGCGGCGGAAATCCCGGCGCGGACCGCCTACGCCGGTGCGAAGGCGTTCACCGGCCGCGTGCTCGCCGTAGCGCTGCTGCTGGCGCAGGTGCTCCTCATCGGGCTTCTGCTGGCCGTCCGGGCCGAACGGCGCCGCCGTGTCGCCGAGGCCGAAGTGGCCGAGGCCCGCGACGAGGCGGTGGCCGCGTCGCGGATGAAATCGGACTTCGTGGCGAATATGAGCCATGAGATCCGAACCCCCATGAACGGGGTCATCGGACTGACCGCCTTGCTTGCGGACACTGATCTGAATGTTCGCCAGCGTGACTACGTCACCACCATCTCCCACTCCGCTGACGCGCTGCTCAACGTCATCAACGACATTCTGGACTTCTCCAAGATCGAGGCCGGAAAGCTCGTGGTCGATCCGGTCGACTTCGACCCCCGGGCCCTGGCGGAGGAGACCGTGGCGCTCCTTGCCGCCACCGCGCACAACAAGGGTCTGGAGATCGCCGCGGTCGTTGAGCCCGCGCTGCCACCGGCGGTCCGGGGAGACGCGCATCGCATCCGCCAGGTCCTGACCAACCTGGTCTCCAACGCGGTGAAGTTCACCGCCGCCGGCGAAGTGGTGGTCTCGCTCACCGTGAGCGAGCCGGACGCCGTCACCGGGGTATGCCAGGTGCGTTTCGCCGTATCCGACACCGGCATCGGAATTCCCGTCGATCAGCAAGCCCACCTGTTCGACGCGTTCACCCAGGCCGACACCTCGACCACCCGCCGCTACGGCGGCACCGGTCTTGGTCTGACCATCAGCCGGCAGCTGGTGGAACTCATGGACGGCACCATCAGCCTCCAGAGCGAACCCGGGCACGGCAGCACGTTCGAGTTCACCCTGCCGCTGCCAGCCGCATCCACCGCCGCCCGGCCCGAGCGTTTCCCTGCTGACCTTTCCCGCGTGCGGGTCCTGGTCGTCGACGACAACCGCACCAACCGCACCGTCCTCCACGATCTGCTGGCCAGCGCCGGCATGCGACCGGACACCGTCGACGACGCGCCGGCCGCGATGGAGGCCCTCCGCACGGCCGCAGCCGACGGCGATCCCTACATCATCGCGCTGCTCGACAAGCACATGCCCGGCATGGACGGCATCGAACTGGCCGGCGCGATCGCCGCGGACAACCAACTGCGCCACACCCGCCTGGCAATGCTCACCTCAACCGACCAAGCCGGTGACCTGGCCGCCGCCCGCGCCGCCGGCATCGAGGTCTACCTCACCAAGCCGGTGCGGGCAGTCCAACTACGCGCCGCTCTGATGGAGCTCCTCCACATCCAGGGGCCCGCGACCGACGTACCGGCACCCGAACACGCACGCCGCGCTCCCGCACCGGACATCCGCATCCTGGTAGCCGAGGACAACGAGGTGAACCAGCAGGTGATCTCGGAAATGCTGACCAAACTCGGCTACCAGCACGATGTGGCAGGCGACGGCCGAGCCGCGCTCACCATGCTGCAGCAACAGCACTACGACGCCGTACTCATGGACGTCCAGATGCCTGTCATGGACGGACACGAGGCCACCAGACGTCTACGCCAACTCGGCCATCCGCTGAGCCAGATCCCCGTCATCGCCTTGACCGCGTCAGCCCTGGCATCCGACGAGCAACGCTGCCGGCGATCGGGCATGGACCACTTCCTGTCCAAGCCCCTACGCCTTCAGCTGCTCGCCGAGACCCTGCATGCCGCACTGCCGCACCACCACCAGGTGGGCCTGACCGCGTCGCCGGACACGCTGGACGCAGCAGCCACCGACGCGCAGGCAGACGCTGTCCTCGACTCCCACGCCCTCGCCGAACTCCGTGAACTGAGCCCGGAGTTCCTCGGCCGGCTCGTGCCCTCCTACATCCGTAACACCCGAGCCGCCCTCACCGAAATGACCGCCGCGGCCGCCCGCGAAGACTTCACCGAAGTGGCCCGCCTGGCCCACAAGCTCAAAGGCAGTAGCGCCACCCTCGCCGGAACCCACCTCACCCCCACCTTCACCGCCCTGGAAGACGCGGCGGCAAGCGCCGACACCTCCCAGGTCCGCACCCTCACCGCGACCGCTGTCCGGCAGACCGAACAGTTCTGCCACGCCCTGCACGCCGCCATCGGCCTCGCCACCGCGCAGGCGTGAGCGACCCGCCCGGTGGCGGTGTTACCGCCCGGCAGCCGCCTACCCGTCACCAACGCGACGGTGGCTGCGCGGCCCCGGCGGACGCTCAGTCGCGCCCGGACGCACCGGCCACCTCGCTGCCGGACCGCGCGGCCGTCCCCGCCTACGCGGCGGTGGGCCGCAAGCCCGGACGGCGGCGGGCTCCGGAGGCCGCGGCGGCTGGGGCCTGCTCGTCAGGCCGCGGCCGCTCCGAACCAGGTGGGCAGCGTGCGCGCCAGGTCCTGCTGGTCGTCGCCCACCCACGCCACGTGCCCGTCCGGCCGCAGCAGCACGGCCGGCTCGGCCAGCTCCTCGCTGACGTCGACGACGTGGTCGATCCGATCGGTCCAGCCGGCCGTCGTCAGCCGGCCGGTCTGATCGAGCAGCAGGCCGCGACCCGCGCGCATCCGCTCGTAGAGACGGCCCTGCTCCAGCCGCACGTCCCGCAGACGCCGGCCGACCAGGTCGGGTTCCGCACCGAAGTCGTAGCGGATCCCGATCGCGATGATCTTCTCGATCAGGTACCGGTTGACCTCCTCGAAGTTCATCAGCTCCGCCAGCAGCCGGCGCACCGCCCGTGGCCCCGGCTCGGTGGACATGAGCTCCATCTGCGCGCGGGTGTTGTTCAGGACGTCCGCGGCGACCGGGTGCCGCTCGCTCTCGTACGTGTCCAGCAGGTCCGGCGGCGCCCACCCGCGGAGCTCGGCGGCCAGCTTCCACCCGAGGTTGAACGCGTCCTGGACACCGAGGTTGAGGCCCTGCCCACCGGCCGGGGGGTGGACGTGGGCCGCGTCGCCGGCGAGCAGTACCCGGCCGACCCGGTAGCGCTCGGCCTGACGCGTGGCGTCGCCGAAGCGGGACAGCCAGCGCGGGGAGTGCACGCCGAGGTCCGTGCCGGCGGTGGCGATCAGCTGCCGCCTGAACTCCGCGAACGTCGGGGGCGTCACCCGGTCCTCGGCCACTCCGGCGGCCGGCACGAGGACGCGGTAGGCGCCGTCGCCCAGCGGCATGGCCCCGAACCGCTTCTGGACCTCGCGGACCTCGGCCATCACCGCCGCCAGCTCCTCCGGCGGCATGGTCAGCTCCATCTCGCCCAGCAGCGTCTCGGTCGTGCTGGGCTCACCGGGGAAGGCGACACCGAGCAGCTTGCGCACGGTGCTGCGGCCACCGTCGCAGCCGACGAGGTACCGGGATCGCAGCCGGGTGCCGTCGGCCAGCTCGGCGCTCACCCCCTCGTCGTCCTGGCTCAGCGCGACCAGTTCGCGACCGCGCCGGACCTCCGCGCCGAGCTCGATGGCATGCTCGGCCAGCAGGCGGTCGGTGATCGTCTGCGGGATGCCCAGAACGTAGGGGTGGGTGGTGTCCAGCCCCGGCGAGGGCTTCAGAATGCCGGCGAAGAAGCCGCCCACCGGGTGCTTCGTGCCGTGAGCGAGGAACCGCTCGAGCAGGCCGCGCTGGTCCATGATCTCGATGCTGCGTACGTGCAGGCCGAGCGAGCGGACCGGCTTGGCCGGCTCGGCGTCCTTCTCGACCACGAGCGTGCGGATACCGCGTAGTTGCAGTTCGGCGGAGAGCATGGCTCCCGTCGGCCCGAAGCCGACGACGATGACGTCGATCATTTCATTTCCATTCGACGAATCGGGAGCACTGAGCGCTTTTCGACCTCCCATGTCACCGCAGGCCGAACACCGTCCGGAGGGATCGGTCGAAATGAACTCAGTGCGGCCGCCGATTCTGCAGCACACCCGGGGTCTTGCCACAAGACCAGGGGTGCGCTATACGTTGAGAATGGCGGGGAGATCGAAGATCTCCCCTTTCGTCTTTTCTCAGGCCTTTCGGCCGACGGCGCAGAGGATCTCGGTCCGCGACGGGTCCTCCCCCGTCTCGTCCGGCCAGTCCGGACGCCACTCGGGCAGCCACACCAGCCCGGGGTCGATCAGGTCCCAGCCTCCGAGCAGCACCTCGATCTCGGGCCGGGTGCGCAGGGTGAGCGGGTCGCGGGTGTCCCGGTAGATCTCCTCGGAGCGGGCCGCGTGCTCCGGCTGCCGGTCGACCGTGCCGTGGGAGAGCGCCAGGTAGCTGCCGGTCGGGACGGCGTCGCGGAACCGCGCGAGGATCCCGGCGGGGTCCTCCCGGTCGGCGACGAAGTGCAGCATCGCGACGGCCAGCACGGCGACCGGCTCGCGCAGGTCGATCAGCTGCCGGGTCAGCGGCGCGTCGAGGATCTCGTCCGGGTTGCGGACGTCGGCCTGCAGCACGCCGACGTCCGACCGGCCGGTGAGGATCGACTGGCTGTGGGCCACCGCCACCGGGTCGATGTCGACGTAGAGCACGCGCGCGCCGGGAGCCGCGTCGTCGACGATCTCGTGGACGTTCCCGGCCGTCGGAATGCCGGAGCCGAGGTCGAGGAACTGGCGCACGCCACGGCGGAGTAGCTCGTTGACCGCCCGGCGCAGGAACGCCCGGTTGGCCTGCGCGGCGAGCGCGGCCGTCGGGTAGACCTCGAGGATCCGCGCGGCCGCCTGCCGGTCGGCGGAGAAGTTGTGGGCACCGCCGAGGAAGAAGTCGTACATCCGGGCCGCCGAGGGCCGGTCGAGATCCGGTGCGCCCGCACTGCCCTGCGTCGTGGCCATGCTCGCTCCTCCCGGTTGCCCGTCCCTCCTCAGTGTCCCCAGTGGTGGGCGCGTCCGCAGGAGGTACGCCGGAGATCCGGCGTGCGCACTTGCGCTGGAGCGGACTCCAGGAGGCACGCTGGGGCCATGACAACGGTTACGGTCGCCGACGTCCAGGCCCCCGATCCGACGGTGGGTTCCCCGCGGTGGCGAGGGATCGCCGAGGTCGCCGAGCTCAGCGGCCTGAGCCAGGACACACTGCGCTGGTACGAACGGGAGGGTCTGATCCCACCCGTCGGTCGCGGCCCGGACGGGCGGCGACGGTTCGACGAGCGCGACACCGCCCTGGTCGTGATGCTCGCGAAGCTGCGCGCCACCGGCATGCCCACCGACGACATGCGCACGTTCACCGTTCTGGTCGGTGAGGGCGCGTCGAGCCACGCCCGTCGGCTGGCGCTCCTGGAGGCACACCGGCGGCGGATCGAGGCCAAGATGGCGCTCCTCCACGACGCCATGCACGCACTGACCGACAAGGCCGAGCACTACCGCGCGCTGATCGCCGCGGGCCTCGACTGCGACGGCGTTCCGGTGAGCCCGGACGTCGCCGTTGCCCAAGCCGACCCGACCCCGAAGGAAGTTCGTTGAGCTCCGTCCTGCCCGACAGTCATCTCGATCTGCTCACCCGGCCGCTCTTCGCCCACCTGGCCACGACGCGCCCGGACGGAACACCGCAGGTGAACCCCATGTGGTTCAGCTGGGACGGCGTCCACCTGCGCTTCACCGGAACCACCACCCGGTACAAGTACCGCAACATCAGCCACGACCCGCGCGTCGCCGTCTCGATCAACGACCCCGAGCAGCCCTACCGGTACCTGGAGATCCGCGGGGTCGTGACCGGCATCGAGCCCGACCCCGACGCGGCGTTCTTCGCCACCCTCGCCGACCGCTACGACCTGGCCCTCGACGGACCGCCCGGCGACGCGCCCCACCGCATCGTCTACGTCGTGGAGCCCCGCGCCGCCAGCTACCAGTAGCGGGCGCCGGGTACCGTGGACGCCCTCCGAATCACCGCTCCCAGAACCATGTCGCAGCTGGACCGGTGACCTCTCCTCGGGCCGGCCGCGCCGGCTCCGCCGCGGCCCACCCCTCGGCCGACCGCAGGAGCTTCTGCTTTCTCGGGATCGCATCACCCAGCATCCCAAATCATCGAGCAGCCGACCGGAATGGCACGGCCGACGTGCTTCTCGCCGAGAGCGAGCCCGACATCGCACTCGGGCTGGACCTGCTCTTCACCGAAAGCCGCCACCGCACCCACCTGATCGTCACCGGCCCGGACGCCTCGCCGCGGTCCAGACGTCCGCGCCGACCTGTTGGTCAAAGCCCCACGCTGCCCGACGAGGCCGGCCGGAACGAGGACGTCTACCAGCCCCACCTAATGGGGTTGTAGGGATGGGCTGATGGAGGCCTTCGCCCCACCCGGTCCCAGAGGCCTGTTCAGGCAGAGGGGCAGCATCGGCCCATCCCGATCCTCAGGGGTGCGGCCACGGAGCCGTCCGGTGGCATCACTCGACGATGCTCAGGTGACCGCGGGTCCGCCGATAGGGACGGCGCCGAGCCCGATAGCGGACTCCCCATCCGTGCGACGAGTCGCAATGTTCAGCACCGAGCCGCAACTGACGAGTCGTGAGCGCCTCGCCAAGAGGTGTCGACTCCACCCAGTTGCGGCTAAACCGAGCGGCAACCCGTCCGCACCCTTCCCGGCCGACACCCTGGGTGACGCCCTCGATGAAACCATGCTCGACCTGCGTAGACAGCTCGGCAGGGTAGGGGCGCGGGCGGAGGGCGAGCACCGCCTCCGTTCCGTTCCCGCACCGGTCATCTCGCGACCGACACGCAATGGCTCCGCTGCGGCCGGCGCCGGACCGGGGCAGGCGAGGGTGCGGGGTGGGAGCAAGCCGAGCCGGCTCCTCAACGGGAAGGCGTGGCCGGGCGATGAAGCCGACGCCTGCCAAAACCAACACCAACACTCACTCGCTCCGAACGGACGGAAGGCCCGCCATGTTCTCCCTCGACGCGTCCCTGACCGACTCCGCCCGTCTGGCGGAGGTGACCCGGTACGACCACACCCACTCGTTGCTCATCGCGCAACTGGACGACCTCGCCGCTCGTTCGGCCACGTGGACCGGCATGCCGATCAGCCTGGTCACTCTCATCACCGACACCACCCAGCTCTGCGTCGGGATGCACGGGCTCCCCGACACGGTGACGGTGGCGGGCCGAACGTTCGGCCGGTTCGATCTACCCGTGCAAGGCGCGCTCTGCGCGCCGATGATCGCATCCGGGCACTCCCATATCGTTCCCGACCTACGGAAAGATCCCCGATACGCTCAGCACCCGCTCGTGACCGAGCTCGGTCTGCGCAGCTACGTCGGAGTACCCCTGATCAGCCTCACCGGCCGCCCCCTCGGCGGCCACTGCGTCCTGGACTTCCAGCCCCGGCCCGCCGACGTCACCGACGTCCTTGCCCTGGAACTCGGCGCCGCGGACGCGCTCGCGCAGCTCGAAGCCCGTTGCGAGCCCGGACTTCTGACCAGGTCGCGCCGGTCGGCACGCGCGGAGTGGCTCTCTTTGCAGGCAGCATTCCGACTGGCCGCCTACGACGCCTCGCGAGTGACCCGTTCGTCTTCGGGCGCCGGCGGCGCGGAGCAGCGACAGGCGAACAGCAGGACATCCGTCGAGACGTTGGGGTGAGCTGACCGGATACGGCTCTGCGCGGGGCCTGGCACACCGGAGCCCGTCCCCGCGAGAACGCCGCAACCGCGATGGAGGGTTTCCCCGCCGACCTCAGCCCCTCGAGGCGTCGGAGTCCGCGTCGCCCGCGCTCACAGCGTCGCGCCCACCGCGCAGGCGCCGACCGCGCTCCGCGCCCCGGAACCGCATCCGGCCGTGGCCGCCACACCCTCGACGAGTCCGGCCGCTGGGCGGTCGGGAGGAGCCGGCCGACGACTCACCGACGGCTCCGCGGCGGGTGGCTCCCGCCGACCGCCTGCGAGGGCTTCTGGAACCAGTCGAACGGCGCGGGCGCCGGCGGCTCCGCGCGATGACGCCCACGGACCGGCGCCACGGGCACGGGAACGGACGGGGGCACGGGAACCGGCGCGGGCGTGGGAACCGGCCCGAACGCGGGCGCGGGCACCGCCACGAGTCCCGGGGCCGACGCGGGCGCGGGTGTGAGCGCCGGCTGGGCCGGCTGGGCCGGTAGCCGAGCGGGGAACGCCGCCCGGGACGCCCGGACGATCACCCACGCCACGACCGCGAGCAGCAGGGCCACCACCGGCAGCACTTCCAGGCGTCCGGCGCGGACGAGCCGCTCCCCCAGCAGCGATCCGCCCCCGATGCCGATCTGGAACGCCACCACGTACACCGCGGAACCCGCATCCGCCGCGTGCGGGGCGACACGCAACACCGCGGCCTGCAGCACGACCGGCGAGGCCGTCATCGACGCGCCCCACACCAGCACCGCGACGATCGTCGGCACCGGGCCGAGCACCGGCACGAGCAGCGCCAGCGCGAGGATCATCATCGCGATCAGGACGTTCAGCAGCGGGCCGGGGCGGCGATCGACCCAGCGTCCGATGAACCAGTTGCCGACCAGACCGGCCGCGCCGAACCCCAGCAGCAGCGCGCTGAGCGCCGGGCCCTCCAGGTCGGCGTTGCGCCGGACCAGCGGGGCCAGGAACGTGTAGGCGCAGAACAGGCCCGTCATCAACACGGCCGTCGCGGCGCAGACCGCGACGAGCGGCGCCGAGCGCAGGACCAGCACGGAGTTGCGCAGCCGCTGCCCGGCCGGGGTCGCGACGTCGCTCGGCAGCGGCGGCAGCGCCGGCAGCAGGGCCAGCACGGCCGCGATGCACGCCGCACCGCCGGCCGCGAGGATCAGCAGTACGAGCCGCCAGCCGAGCCACTGGCCGAGCGCGGTGCCGAGCGGGACGCCGAGCACGATGGCGAGAGAGTTGCCGAGGAAGACGCGTGCGGTGGCCCGGCCGCCCTGCCCCGGCGGCACCAGGCGGGCGGCGACCGGCGCGATCGTCGCCCAGAAGATCCCGTGCACCAGCGCACACAGCAGCCGCGCCGCGACCAGCAGCCCGAACGTCGGGGCGAACGCGGCCGCCACCTGCGAGAGCACGAACGCCGCGATGGTCCCGGCGATCAGCAGCCGCCGCGGGACCCGCATGGTCACCGCGGTCAGCGGTACCGAGGTCAGCGCCGCCACCACCGCGTAGCTGGTCACCAGCAGACCGACGTCCGCCTCGCTCACCGCGAGGTCGGAGGCGATCTCCGGGAGCAGCCCCACCGGAACGGCCTCGGCCGTGACGTAGATGAACGTGGAAGCGCCCAAAGCGGTCAGGGCGGCACGGGGGTTCACCTTTGACAGGCTAAGCGTGAGCTAAGAGTTAAATCATGGACTTAGAGTGAAAGGAGGGAACCGGAGCGCGAAACCCCCCACCGCGGGCCGGTGGGCACTGGCGGGCACCGCCCTAGCGCCCGGCGTCCAGGACCGGCTTCACGTCGACGATCGGGGTGCCGTCGACGGCCTCCAGATCGGCCACCAACACCCGCAGCCCGTCGACCGCGAGTATCCGGACCCGGTGCAGACCGACCGGGTTGGGCCGGTCGGCCGAGCGGGTGCTGAACACGCCGGTCAGCGGCGTGCGCGGATCGTCGCGCGGATGCACGGCCAGCAGCGACCGGTCGGCTAGGTGCAGCCAGGTGAGGACGAACACCTCGTCGCCGACGGCCAGGTCGCGCACGCCCTCGGCGACGGCGGCCCGGAACACCAGCCACGCCTCCGGGCCACCCTCCACGCCCTGCTTCGGTGCGCTCGACGGGTCGGCCAGGGGTGATTCCACCACACCGACCGGGCGAATCTCGTACGTCATGAGCCCTCCCGCCCGCCCCGTCATCCATCGGATCCCGATCCAGTAGCGGCCACAACCTGTCCTCTACTGCTGTGAGTGTGGTCCTCACCAGCATGACGAAAGACTGACGAGGAGCATTCCATGGCCACCACCACGACCCACCTCAACTTCCGGGGCGACGCCCGCGCGGCGCTCGAGTTCTACCACTCGGTGTTCGGCGGCGACATCACTCTGGTCACGTACGCCGACGCCCACCGGGAGCAGGACGCGGCCGCGCCCGACCAGGTCCTCTGGGGCCAGGTCGCCGCCGGGAGCGGCTTCCGGATCATGGGTTACGACGTGCAGGCCGACCGGCCGTTCGACCGCGGCACCAACTCGTTCTACGTCTCGGTGCGCAGCTCCTCGGAGGAGGAGATCACCGCGCTGTGGAAGGGCCTGTCCGCGGAGGGCACCGTCGTCCAGGACCTGGGACCGTCCGGCTGGGCGTCCCTCTACGGCATGGTGACCGACCCGTTCGGCGTCACCTGGGTGCTCGACGTCGTCGCCTACTGATCGGCGCCGGGCGGCCTACCGGCCCGGTAGGCCGCCCGGCTGGCCTCGATCTGCGGGACGTGCTCGATCGCCCAGCCGGCCAGCGCGAGCGCGGGTGGGATGAGGCTCTGCCCGGCGGGGGTCAGCGCGTACTCCACCCGCGGGGGCACCTCCGCGTACACCGTCCGGGACACCAGGCCGTCGCTCTCCAGGTGCCGGAGCGTCAGCGTCAGCATGCGCTGGGAAACGCCCGGGATCTGCTGGTGCAGCTCGGTGAACCGAAGACTTCCCTGGTCCAGGGTCGCCACGATCAGCAGCGTCCACTTGTTGCAGATCCGGTCGAGGATCGCCCGGATCATGCGGCCTCCGTCGCCGCGGATCAGACAGGTGTGCTCGTACTCCGACATGACGCTCCCTCCGCGCACGCGCCGGTCCGGCGCCCACGTGCACTGTGCCCAAGGCACACCGATGTTCCTTTTGTACGCCCCTCCGAAGTGACGCACCATGAGGCTACTTACGACCGGTAACCATCCTGGTCAGAACCGAGAGGGGCGTCCCCGCATGACCGTTGCCTACTGGATCGTCGCCGCGCTGCTGGCCGTCTTCTACCTGTACGCGGGCGGCCGGAAGGTGGTGCACAGCCGTGAGCAGCTGCGGCCGATGATGGGCTGGGTCGACCAGGTGCCGATGCCGCTCGTCCGGACGATCGGCGTGCTGGAAATCCTCGGTGCCGCCGGGCTGATCCTGCCGCCGCTCACCGGCGTCGCGACCGGGCTGGCCGTCGCGGCGGCCATCGGTCTCGTGCTGATCCAGGTCGGCGGGATCGCGGTGCACCTCTCGCGCAGCGAGGCGCGGCTGATCGGGCTCAACGTCGCCCTGCTCGCGCTCGCCGCGCTCGCCGCGTACGCCGCCGCGGCTCGATGACCGCAGCGTTTCGCTGCGGCGACCGATGGTCGCTTTCCTCGCGGGCGGCTCCCCCTGCGTCGGAGAATGCTCGTCGACACAGGTGCGGACGAGGAGCGTCGATGAGTTCTTCTCGACCGACCCCTGCGGACGGTGTCGGGCGTGCGGAAGCGTGTGAGGTGGAAAGAGCTCAATGAGTGACGAGTTCCGGTTTCTCGCGGAAGAAGCAGCCGAGGTGGGCGCACCGGCCGACCTCCCGGCGGTACGCCGGGTCGGGACCAGCACCCCGGCGGGCCGGGTCAGCGCGTTGCTCTGGGGTGAGGCACCGCGGATCACGCTGCTGCACGGCGGCGGCCTCAATGCCCACACCTGGGACGCGACGCTGCTGGCCCTCGGGCGGCCGGCGCTCGCGATCGACCTGCCGGGGCACGGGGATTCGGCCTGGCGCGACGACTTCGACTACGCGCCCGCCCCGAACGCGCGGGCCGTCGCCGCGGTTCTCGACGAGTTCGCCCCGGGAACGCCGCAGACCGTCGTCGGGCAGTCGCTCGGCGGCGTCACCGCGATCGCGCTGGCCGCGTCGCGGCCCGAGCTGGTCGAGCGTCTGGTCGTCGTCGACGTCAGCCCGGGTCTGAGCCCCGAGGACGCCGCTCAGGTGACCGACTTCCTCGCCGGTCCGCTGGTGTTCGGATCCCGGGCGGAGATCGTCGAGCTGGCTGCCGCCGCCGGGATCGGCTCGTCCCGGCGTGCCCTCGAGCGGGGGGTCGCGCTCAACACGCGCGTGCGCGAGGACGGGACGGTCGTGTTCACGCACCACCTGGCGGCACCGCCGCCCGGCGCCGCGCTCCACCTCGACTTCCGGGATCTGTGGCCGGCGCTCGAGCAGTCGGACGTGCCGGTGCTGCTCGTGCGCGGCACCCAGGGCTTCCTCACCGCCCGGGCGGTCGAGGAGTTCCGGTCGCGCGTGCCGCGGGCGAGCATCGTCGAGATCGAGGCAGGTCACAACGTTCAGGAACAGCAGCCGGCCACGCTGGCGCGAGCGATTGCGGCATTCGCGAGTGAGTCTCCGACCACTCAAGGTGAACAATAATCACCCGAGTAACACCTCTGAGCAGACCGTTCGGCTGTCGCGAGCTGAATGAAAGGTGAAATACGCTGCCCGGCCATGATGCCGACGACGCCAGCTCATCCCGACCAGGACCCGCGCCTCTCACCGAGGCCGCGCAGACGGTCACCCGTCCTGCTCGTCGCCGTGATCGTGGCGGCTCTGCTGCTGGTGGTGGGCGGCGGCGTCGCCGCGGCGTCGCGCGTTCTGGGCAGTGGGGACGCGGCGTCCGACACCGATCAGCCCCGGCGCACGACGGCGGAGCTGGCCCGCAAGGGCCTCAACTGCAACCAGCCGAAGCCGGTGACCGAGTCGGTGGAGCCCGCGCAGGAGCGGCTGAGCTGCGCGACCGGTGGCGGGTCGACCGCCATCGTGTCGACGTTCGCGAACGGGAAGACCGCTCGCGCGGACGCCGAGCAGGCACAGAAGCGGCTCGAGGACGAGGGCAAGTGGGAGGGTGCGGCGATCCTCGTCGGCCCGTACTGGACCGTGAGCTGCACGATGCTCGTGGTGTGCGAGTCCGCCCAGGGCTACCTCGATGGCGACCTGCGGAGCTGACCGTCGGCCGGAGGCACGCTCACCCGGACCGCCGGCCTGGAGGGCGCGGCGCGTACCGGACCTGCGTCCACGGCTCGGAGCCGGCGGGCGCGAAGTCGGTCGTCATCGGTCCGTCGCGCCCGTCGGCCGCGCTCACGGCAGGCGGGCCACGGCGCCGTAGACGCCGACGTCGGCGGGGTCCGGCCGGGGCGACTGCTCCTGCTCCGCGCGCCACTCGCTCACGCAGACGATGCCCGGCTCGACGAGCTCCAGGCCGTCGAAGAACGCACCGAACCGGCGGCGGTCACGCGGCCACACGTCCGCCTTGCCGGAGGCGAGCATCTCGGCGTAGCCGCCGGCGTCCGCGGTGGCCGACGGGAAGTCCATCGTCGCGTTGCTCGCGACCAGGTAGCTGCCCGACGGGAGCGCGGCGAGCAGCCGGCGCACGACGGCGAGCGCCTCGGCATCGTCGGCGAGGAAGTGCAGCACCGCGACGAGCATCAGCCCGACCGGGGCGTCGAAGTCCAGCGTCCCGGCGACGTCGGGGTGCCCGAGGATGGCCTCGGGGTCGCGCAGGTCGGCCTCGACGTAGGTCGTCCGCCCTTCGGGCGTGCTGGTCAGCAACGCCCGCGCGTGCACCATCACCAGCGGGTCGTTGTCGACGTAGACGACGCGCGCGTCAGGTGCGATCGCCTGCGCGACCTGGTGGGTGTTCTCGGCGGTCGGCAGGCCGGTGCCGATGTCGAGGTACTGCCGGATGCCGGCCTCGGCGGTCAGGTACCGGGTGGCCCGCCGCAGGAAGCCGCGGTTCTCCGTGGCCATCGTGCGGATCGTCGGGAAGACCGCCGCGATCTGGTCACCGGACTCGCGGTCGGCGGCGAAGTTGTCCTTCCCGCCCAGCCAGTAGTTGTACCGGCGCGCGGAGTGCGGCACCGAGGTGTCGATGAGGTCGGGCTCCACGCGGCGTCTCCCCGGTCGTCGGGCCCACCCCGGCGGGCCGTGGCCATCGACCTTCCACCTTGCCACCCCGAGTCCAGTCAGGACGGCGTTTCGGACCCGGCACGGCCCGCGACGCGGAGCGGGGCGTCCGCGCACGCGCGGACGCCCCGGTAACCACGGTCAGCGGGCACTGAGCCCCTGCTGCGTACCCTTCTTGATCTTGCGGTCGTCCCGCAGCTCCAGGAACGGCTCGTCCGTCGGGTCGTGGCCGGCCGCGACGGCGCGGCCCCGCTCGAGCTCGGCGTCGAGCTCCGCACCGAGCAGGATCGCGATGTTCGTGATCCACATCCAGACGAGGAACGCGATGACGCCCGCGAGCGTCCCGTAGGTCTTGTTGTAGCTGGCGAAGTTCGCGAGGTAGAACGCGAACGCCAGTGACACCAGGATCCAGAGCAGGACGGCGAACAGTCCGCCGGGGCTGACCCAGCGGAACCCGCCGGTCTTGGCGTTCGGGGAGGCCCAGTAGAGGATCGCGAACATCAGGGCCACCAGGACGATCAGCACCGGCCACTTCGCGATGCTCCAGGCGGTCACCGCCGCGTCGCCGAGACCGATCTTCTCACCGACCACGCGGGCGAGGTCACCGGTGAAGATGACGATCGCGGCGGAGAGGATGAGCATGATGCCCACGACCGCGGTGACGCCGACCCGCACCGGCAGGGTCTTCCAGATCGGACGCCCTTCGGGGACGTCGTACACGGCGTTCGAGGCGCGCATGAACGCCGCGACGTAGCCCGAGGCCGACCAGAACGCGGTGAGCAGACCCAGCACGGCGGCGAGGCCGGCCGCTCCGGGGTCCTGGACCTGGGTCAGGACGGTGTTCACCAGGCTCTGCAGCTGCTCGCTCGGGGCGAGCTCCTTGACCGCGTCCTGCACCTGCTCCTTCCCGTTGTTGCTGAGCATGCCGAGCAGCGAGACGATCACCAGCAGGCCGGGGAAGATCGAGAGGACACCGTAGTAGGTGAGCGCCGCGGCCCAGTCGGAGATGTTGTCGCTGGAGAATTCCTTGAACGTGCGTCTAAGCGCGGCGAACAGGCCCTTGCCCTTGAGGCCCGCCGGGCTGTCCGGGCCCGCTTCGGGGGGAACCGTGGACAGGTCGTCCGGTGCGTCGTCCCCGGTCCGGGTGCTCGCGGCGGCGTCGACGTCGTAGCCCCCGTCAGAACGCTCGTCGCGGCGGTCCCCATCACCGCCGGAGTGGTGGCCAAGCTTCATCCGGGTCTCCTCCCAGCAGCAGCGCCCGCGGCTACGGGCGCCTTTCGGCCGGTGGTACCCAGCGACGGTGCCGCAATGCGTCGACGTACCCGATCGTTGCCCGGACCTGCGGGGCCGCCCGCGCGGGCGATCCCGCCTAACTCGACGGGCGGATGATCTCCTCGGTCACCCACCGGGCCACCTCCGGCGGGTAGGGCGCAGGCAGACCGAGGACGACGTGGGTGAAGCCGGCGTCGAGGGCCTCGCGCGCGGCGTCCCGGGTGACGCCGGGCCGCTCGTAGGAGACCGGCAGGTGGATCGAGCGGACGATCGACGCCGGATCACGTCCGATCTCGGCGCAGTAGCGGTCCAGTAGCCGGCTGCGCGAGACGAGATCGGCGATGTCACCGCCGCCGGGGATGTTCCAGAGGTCGGCGTGCTCGGCGACCACCCGCAGCGTCGCCGACGAGCGCCCGCCGATCAGGACCGGCGGACCCGGCCGCTGGACCGGCTTGGGGCTGCCGAACGCTCCGGTGAGCCGCACGTGGGTACCGGCGAAGTCGAACGGCTCGGCCGAGGTCCACAGCCGCCGGATCACCGTGCACGCTTCCGCGAGGCTCTCCACGGAGTGCGCGAAGTCGTCGTAGGGCAGCCCGTGGGCGTCGTACTCGCGCCGGGCCTGCGGGTGGCTCGGCCGCGAGCCGGCGCCGATCCCGAAGTCCAGCCGGCCGCCGGAGACGATGTCGACGGTCGTGGCGATCTTGGCCAGCATCGCCGGTGGCCGGAACCGGTTGCTGGTGACGAGCAGGCCGACCCGCAGCCGCTCGGTCTGCGCCGCGAGGGCCGAGAGCAGCGTCCAGCCCTCGAGGATCGGGCCGGCCGGGTCGCCGCCGATCGGCATGAGGTGGTCGAACAGCCAGGCGTGGGCGATCTCGGGGATCGCGTCCGCCTCGCGCCAGACCCGCAGGACGTCCTCGTACGCGACCTGCATGGGCGCGGTCATGATGCCGAAGCCGGGCGCCATCAGCGTGGCCGCTTCGTCGCGCCGGGCGCGCTGACCTGCACGCCGGTGAGTGCTGGGGTGCGGTACTGCATGGTGGGCCTCCGTAGGCGCTATCCTGCTACAAGCGGAACCTTGTTCCGCTCACCACTGTACGGAACCGTGTTCCGTTTGTCGAAGGAGGCGGGATGGCCGACGCTCCGCGCAAGCGGGCCGACGCCCGGCGCAACGCAAAGACGCTGCTGGACGCGGCCGCCGCGGCGTTCGTCGCGTCCGGGGTCGACGTGCCGGTGCGTGAGGTCGCGGCGCGGGCAGGCGTCGGCGTCGGCACGATTTACCGGCACTTCCCGACCCGGGCCGACCTGATCGTCGCCGTCTACCGGCACCAGATCGAGGCCTGCGTCGAAGCCGGGCCGCGCCTGCTCGAGAGCTGTGACTCACCGCACGCCGCGCTGGCGCAGTGGATCGATCTGTTCGTGGACTTCCTGGTCACCAAGCACGGCCTGGCCGGGGCGCTGCGCTCCGACGACGCGGCGTTCCAGTCGCTGCACGGCTACTTCCTCGAGCGGCTGCTGCCGGTCTGCGGCGCGCTGCTCGGGGCCGCGACCGAGGCCGGCGAGGTGCGGTCGGAGGTGACGCCGCTGGAGCTGATGCGAGGTGTGGGCAACCTCTGCATCGGCGCCGAGGACGCCACGGACTACGACGCCCGGCGGGTGGTCAAACTGCTGGTCGCCGGGTTGCGCGCCGGCTGACCGAGACCCGGCGCTGGTACTGCGACGGCGGTCAGGTGGCTGGCGGGGCTCGGGGTGAGCCGTGGGCCCGCGATCCGCAGGACGATCCCACTGGTCGGGATGAGGTGGCGAATTTCCGCTAGCGTCCTGTCCGGTTCGGGGCTCATGCCGGTTTGAGCGGTGGGGCGAGGTGCGTCGATGTCAGTTTTTGTGCGTGGGGGCGCGTGAAAACTTCCATTGACAATGGTTTTCTGGCGGTCGGCGCG